>WBZO01000661.1_pt1 | contig 67060 bp, 59 predicted proteins | sample 5204261 | NCBI WGS metagenome assembly WBZO01 (sample SAMN12412400, study PRJNA552823) | activated sludge metagenome | isolation source: activated sludge from anammox sidestream of wastewater treatment plant... | place: USA: North Carolina | collected 2017-09
CCGGGAAGGGCGATTCTGGACTCGCTTCTGATGGCTCCTCTGGCCGTTCCAGGAATTGTCCTGGCATTTGGTTACCTCGCCATGACCCAGCCGGGAGAATGGTTCCAGTTTCTCGATCCATCGGTGGACCCGGCACTCCTTCTGGTGATCGCCTATTCGATCCGCAGGCTGCCCTATGTGGTTCGTTCGGTGATCGCGGGGCTGGAGCAATCCAGCGAGTCGCTCGAGGAGGCGGGCAGGAACCTGGGGGCAGCTCCAATGCGGGTGCTACGGCGCATCACTCTGCCACTGGTGAGCGCCAATCTGGTGGCTGGAGCGATCCTGGCATTCTGCTTTGCCATGCTGGAGGTCAGTGACTCCCTGATGCTGGCGCAGAAGCAGATGGATTACCCGATTACCAAGGCAATATTTGAGTTATTCCAGTTGTTAGGAGAGGGGCGATCTCTGGCGGCAGCGCTGGGGGTGTGGTGCATGGCTTTTCTGGGGGTGGGGTTATTGCTGGCTGGAAACCTGCTCGGCAAGCGCCTGGGGGCGTTGTTCCGTGTCTGAAAGGTATACAGCAGACAGGAAAACGATGAAACCCTTGAAGTTGGGCTTCGGGGACATTATATTGGCTTCTGCGTGGGCGATTAGCTCAGCTGGTTAGAGCACCAGTATCACAAACTGGGGGTCGCAGGTTCGAGTCCCGCATCGCCCACCACACGCAAACCTGCAACACTCCTTCGCCTCACGCGGCATTTGGTTTCAGGATTGGGAGCGAGAGGCGATCCTCGATTTTCACCGCCGCCATCCCTGGCCGATTGGCCCGATCCTGGCCTCACCTGCCTGACTCTGGGGCGGATTCGCTGTGTCTGCCCCCTCTTTTAAACATCCCTCCGGGGTTGAAAAACAGGTAATTTTTCACCGCCGACTCCCTATTCGCGTTTGTTTCGCCCGGGCTGTCTTCCACAATCCATTTTTTTTCTTGGCCGTTAACCTTTTTCACTCCAACTTACGGAATCGCTGATTGATTATGGGAGGATTATGCCCTGTTGACGAATCGGGTGATATCCTCAAAATCCCTTCGACATGAAAAACCTGTTTTCAGTCCTGTTTGCCCTGATTCTCCTTTCCATCCGACCGGTCGAAGGGAGGACTTCTCACGACCGGAACCAACCCAATGTGGTGGTCATCATCGGGGATGATCATGCGGCCTATGCCATCGGAGCCTATGGAAACCCATTGGCTCGAACCCCCAATCTCGACCGGCTGGCCGGGCAGGGAGCGATTTTCAGCCAGGCCTACTGCAATTCCCCGGTTTGTACTCCCTCACGGCAATCCCTGTTAACCGGCATGCTCCCTCATACAGTCGGTGTGACCCAGCTGCCGACCGCTCTCTCGGGCGAAACTCAAACCCTGGCGGAATATCTGAAAGAATCGGATTACGCCACAGCGGCAATCGGCAAGATGCACTTCAACAGCCCGCTGCATCATGGTTTCGATTATCGTGTGGATCTGGAAGAGCACCGCCAGTTCCTGAGTTCACAACCCCGCAAACCGATTCCCTCTGGCATCGAAGTCCTGCCTGCCTGGAAGCCCTTTGTGGACCCGGCGCGAATCTGGCTGAATGGCTCCTGTCTTCCCTGTGGGGCTTATGATGCTGAGATGCCGGGCACCTGGTTCGCCGAACGCGCCGCTGATTATATCCGTGACCATACTTCGACCCCTTTTCTGATGTTCATAGGCTTCACTGAACCCCACTCACCGTTTCATTTTCCGATCGAATATAACGGCCTGTTCGATCCAGGCAGTTTCATTCCCCCTGAAATCGGCCCGCAGGATGATTCCCAGATTCCGGAGATTTTCAGGGACCTGACCGATATGGAGAAACGCAATATCACCGCTGCTTATTTCACCTCCGTGGCCTTTCTTGACAAGAATGTGGGGCGGGTGCTGGATGCCCTCCGTGAGAAGGGAATCGAAAAGAATACCATCGTGGTTTATCTTGGAGACAATGGTTATAACCTGGGACACCATGGCCGGTTTGAAAAACACTGTTTTTATGAACAGGCGGTCAGGATCCCGCTGCTGATCAATGCCCCCTCCCTGGTTCCAGGCCATCGGAAGATCGATGCCATGGTGGAGTTGATTGATCTGTTTCCAACTATTACTGATCTGTGTGGTCTGCCAGCACCGCCCCAGGTTCAGGGGCACAGCCTGGTGCCACTCCTGAAAGGGGATTCTGAGGGGGGACGAGAATTTATCTTCAGCGAGTATCTGGAAAATGAAGAAGCCATGATCAGGACCCGGCAGTTCAAATACATTTACACCACTGGGGCACGCAATCGGGAGGATGGATACCGCACCGGCAGGCCCCTTCCTGGACGAACCAGGATTCTCTTCGATATTCACCAGGACCCGGGTGAAATGACGAATCTGGCTGATAACCCCGAATATCAACAGGTTATCGCTGAGATGAAGGCCGAAATGCTGCAGTGCTTCGAGGAGACTTACCCGCTTCCAGCCGATGAAATCGCCACCTCAACCGATGTGGAAACCCGGCTCGACTGGTACCTCAAGCCGAGGGATAAAAAAAATGCGCCAGCCCCGGCTGGCAGGAAATAATCACTATGGGGCTCCTGAAAGATATCCGAAAGCGCAAAAGCCTGCTCTGGTTTTTTTATTACAAAATCTTCCATTCCAGCGATTTCTTTTCCTTCCAGGGTGTGAAATACCCATACTTCTACCATTGGTATAATCGGACCTGGAGCAATGAGCGGATTATCGAGATACCGATTGTCCGCAAGGTGCTGGCTGAATTTGAACAGCCCCGTGTGCTTGAGGTCGGCAATGTCCTTTCTCATTATTTTGGCCGAGACCACCGTGTGGTGGATAAATACGAGAAATCCACCGGAGTGGAAAATATCGATGTGGTCGATATTCAAACCGATGAGCAGTTTGATGTGATTGCCTGCATTTCAACCCTCGAACATGTGGGCTGGGACGATCCTCCGCGTGATTCTCAAAAGCCGATTCGTGCCTTCGAACACCTCAAAGGATTTCTTGCTCCGGGAGGAATCCTGATCGCCACGATCCCACTGGGGTATAATTCTGATATCGACCGGTTGCTGGAGCAGGGAGCACTGGCGTTTGACAGCATCGGGTACCTGAAGCGCCTGTCACTGGATAATCGCTGGGAGGAAACCTCCCTGGAGCAGGTGAAAGGCGCCTCCTATAATTCACCATACCCGGCAGCCAATGCCCTCGCCATCGGAATTGTCAAAAGAAATAAATGATCTTAAACTCAACTTTGAAAGAGGAAGCTTGACTCTCGACTTCAAAGGGGTGACCTCATGCGAATCGCTTTTATCCTGGACAACATCATTCTGGGTCAGGAACCATTAGGCGCCACAACAATCGGTGCTGTATTGAAACAGCATGGCCATACTGTGGACTATTTCGATATTCCACGGGATCGGATTTACTGGACAACTGATGCAGTGGTTGAATTCAAGCCGGATCTGATCGGCTATTCCATTTCGACCGGCCTGCACAATCGTTATATGGCCTACAACCGCCTCCTCAAGCAGAGGATGCCGGATTTTCTGACCATTGTTGGAGGCCCTCATCCCTCCTATTTCCCGGATTTTATCCACACCGATACCATCGATTTTCTGTGTGTCGGTGAGGGGGAATGGCCCATGCTCGAGCTGGTCGAGGCTCTGGAAGCCGGAAAGCCGGTGGCCGATGTCGCTGGTCTGCATATCAAGATGCCGGATGGTTCGATTCGCAAAAACCCGCCACGAGCCTATGAGCAGAACCTCGATGCGCTTCCATTTCCGGATCACAGCTTCATGCTCAAATTCCCTCATTTAAGAGACAACCCGATTGCCTATCTGATGGCGGGAAGGGGCTGCCCGTACAACTGCACCTTCTGTTTCAACCATGTGGCGCTCGACCTGCAGGAGGGGCGTTATACACGTTATCGTTCACCCGAGAATGTCATCGCGGAGTGCATGGAGCTGCGTGACAAATATGGAAAGCGTTACATGGCTTTCCAGGATGATACCTTTTCACTGAATTTCCGTTACCTGGAAAAGCTGCTGCCACTCTATGCCGAAAAGATCGGCTTGCCTTACCTGGCCCACCTTCGTGCAGATAACCTCACCGAGAGAATGGCGGACCTGCTGGCGGAAACCGGATGCAAGCGTGCCGTTATCGGATTCGAGAATGGGGATTTCGAGATCCGCCACAAAATCCTCGACAAGAAAATCACCGATGAAGAATTCCTTGCCAGCTCCCAGCTGCTGCATGATCGGGGGATTGAGCTGCTGACACAGAACATGTTCGGAGTCCCCGGCGAGACAGTTGAATCAGCTCTGGCCACGATTGAACTGAACATCCGCTGCAAAGCCGATGTCATGGTGATCCATTTCTTCCAGCCTTACCCGGGAACCGATCTTGCCATCATGGCCTCCGAGATGGGCCTGTGGGAGGGAACTGTGGATGACATACCTGAGTGTAATCACTGGTTTGTCGTGCTGGACCTGAAGGACAAGGAGTTAATCGACCTGATCGGCAAACTTTCCTATTTCCTGCTGGATTACCCCAAGGTTTTTCGGATCCTCAAGCCTCTTGCGGAAAATAAAGCGACCCGGAAGCTGGCCTTCCCCCTCTTGAAACTCTGCCGCTGGTTCGATATGAAAACCATATACAGCAAACGGAGAGGCCCTGGATGCCGCTGGCATCCCCCCAAAGCGGTTTTTGCCGCCCCTGAGGCGACCTCAACCGGTGCGGCCCGGGCATTGGGGCCTGTTTATTGCCCAACCGCTTAAAGGACATCAGGCACAGGATGGATATCACTCTTCCGCGGAAACAGAGAGTTCCTCTTCCGCGCTGGTTGAAAAAGGAACTGCCTTCCTCTCCGGAATATTTCCGGACACGGACCCTGCTCAAAGAGCTGGGCCTTCAGACCATCTGTGAGGAGGCGCGCTGCCCCAATCAGGGGGAATGCTGGTCGAAGAATCATGCCACAGTCATGATTCTGGGGCCGAACTGCACCCGCACCTGTGGATTCTGCTCTGTTCCGAAGGGGCCAACCACTCGAGTTGATCCTGAGGAACCGTTGCGGCTCGCTGAAGCGATCCAGCAGCTCGGGCTGAAATATGTGGTCATCACCAGCGTCAATCGCGATGATCTCCCGGATGGGGGTGCAGCTCAGTTCGCGGCCTGTATCGCCAGCCTGCGGGTACGCCTTCCGGAAACCAAAGTCGAAATCCTGACTCCCGATTTTCAATTTTCACTGGAACGTTCCATCGAGGCTTTCCAGGACCACCTCCCGGATGTCTGGGCGCATAACATCGAGACTGTGGACCGGCTCTCACGGAAAGCGCGTGTGAAAGGCAGCCATAAAGCTACTTTAATGTGCCTCAAAGCGATCAAGGAACGTTACCCCCAGGTTCCAACCAAATCGGGGATCATGCTGGGCATGGGTGAACAGGAAGGAGAAGTCGAGGAGACCCTGACCCGGCTGCGATCGGTTGGTGTGAGCCACATCACAGTCGGCCAATACCTGCGTCCGACTCCACACCACATGCCGGTCAAAGAATTTATCCCACCCGAGCGCTTTGAAGCCTGGCGCCAGCGTTGTGTCGAGCTGGGTTACACTGCAATCGAGTGCCACCCGTATGCGCGCAGCAGTTATATTTCCTCTTCGTAAAGCCTGCTTGTTCCCGCTCAGTTTGCAGTCCTGATATACGGTGCAGTTCGGCCTGGAATGGGGAACCCTCTGTCTGATTTGGGGGGGAAACTCCTGGAGGCAAAGAATGCCACCCCGAAATCCTTATCACTTCGCCATCCACTTGATGATTTTCTTCCGCGATGGATTCTTATGTTTTGACTTGTCTCGGGACTGGTCCATCAGGCTGGAGAGTTCAGCCAGAAATTCGGTTACATCTTTAAAGGAGCGATACACAGAGGCGAAACGGACATAAGCCACCTGATCCAGCTCGCGAAGGTGTTCCATGACCATCTCCCCGACAACACTGCTTTCAACCTCTTTCTCCATCTGGCTGAAAATCGACTGTTCCACCTGGCTGGTCAGGTCCTGGATCTGATCCTCACTGATCGGGCGTTTCTGGCAGGCGATCCGAATTCCGGCGACGACCTTATCGCGATGGTATGGCTCCCTGCGTCCGTCTTTCTTGATGATCATGAGCGGGATATCGTCCACATGCTCAAATGTGGTAAAACGGCGGTGGCATTCCAGGCATTCACGCCTGCGGCGGATCGAGGCGCCCCCCGACATGGTCCGCGAATCGACCACATGATCATTATCTGCTGCACAATAGGGACAACGCACCGGAAATCCCCTCCTTCCATACCAGAAGTCTGAATCTACCAGAAGTGCACAATAAAAGCATCTTCGACCGTATTTGGCAGAGTTCGGATAGGCCGGTTCACTCCCTTTGTTGACGCCAGAGGGGGAAATCTCCTATATTCGCCTATCTCGCTGTTATGTGCGAAAGACTGACCTCAGAAAATAAGGAGAATGGCGGATATGCCCATTCAAGTCAAATTACCCGAACTCGGAGCTGAAGCCGGTGATGAGGCCACGGTGTCTTACTGGATTGCCCAGGAAGGTGATCAGGTCGGCGAAGGCGATGATCTGGTCGAAATGCTGACAGACAAGGCCAATTTCAATGTTCCAGCCCCCTGTTCGGGCAAGATCATCAAGCTCTTTGTGGCTGAAAATGAGGTGGTAAAAGTCGGCGATCTGCTTTGCGAGATTGAGCCTTCCTCATGATTGTTGTGGTCGGTTCGATCGCCCTGGATTCGATCGAAACGCCCACGGACAAAGCGGAAGAGGTCCTTGGGGGGAGTGCCACCTTTATCTGTGCGAGCGCTTCACGCCTTGCCCCCACTGCAGTTATCGGGATTGTGGGCGATGATTTTCCCAGTCCCTACCGGGAACTCTTCCAGAAGTGGTGTTTCGATGTCTCCGGCCTGGCTGTTTCTCCTGGCAGGACTTTCCGCTGGGGTTGCCGTTACCACCCCGACATGATTCACAGGGATACTCTCTTCACCGAGCTGGGGGTTTTTGAATCCTTTTCTCCACTGGTTCCCGCGCACCTGCGAGGATGCCCTTATGTCGGCCTCGGGAATATCCATCCTCTCCAGCAGATGCAGGTCCTCGATCAGATGGATCATCCCGAATGGGTTGTCGCCGATACGATGAAGTTGTGGATTGACATCGCCCGTGAAGACCTCGATCGGCTGATCGGGAGAGTGAATGCGCTGGTCATCAATGATGAAGAGGCGCGCCAGCTGACCGGCTGCATCAGCCTGGCCGCTGCCGCAGAGCATCTTCTGGCAATGGGGCCTGCTGCCATCATCATCAAACGCGGGGAGCATGGGGCCTCGCTTCACACACGTGACGGCCAATTCTATTCACCGGCTTTTCCGCTGGCATCGGTCAAGGATACCACCGGGGCCGGCGACACATTCCTTGGCGGACTAGTCGGCTGGATTGCACATCAGAAAAACTGTGATGTGGAAACCATCAAGCAGGGAATCAGCATCGGTTCCTGCCTGGCTTCCTTCACAGTTGAATCCTCGGGTGTCACACGGCTCGATTCCATTTCCCGGCAGGAAATTCAGGCACGCCTCGACGGCCTGGAGAACCTGGTTCGTGTTCAACCTTTCGTGATTGACTGATCCTCGAGAGGCAGGGATTCCAATCCGCGATCATTTTTAAGGACAGATTTTTATGGCAAAAGAAGTGAAAACAGGCCTGGTCGGTTTTGGTGTGGTTGGCACCGGCCTGGTGCAATGTCTCCAGAACAACCAGCATCAGATCGATGACCGTGCCGGCATTCCGATCCGCCTCAAAACAATCGCGGATCTCGACATCCTGACTCCGCGTGATGCCGACACCTCCGGGATTCATTTGACAACCGATGTCAATGACATTCTGAATGATCCCGAGATCGATGTGGTTGTCGAGCTGATCGGAGGGACTGGCTTCGCCTATGATCTGATCACTCAGGCTTTGAATGCCGGCAAGGATGTGATCACTGCCAATAAAGCCCTGCTGGCGCTGCGTGGGCAGGACCTTTTCAATCTCGCTCACAAGAGAAACCGCCTGCTCCTTTTCGAGGCTGCGGTTGGGGGAGGTATTCCGATCATTCAGGCGCTTCGCACCGGCATTTGCTCGACAGAAGTTGACCGGATTTATGGCATCCTGAATGGAACCGCCAATTACATCCTCACCCGCATGGAAGAGGCTCATCTCGATTTCGATGTGGCCCTGATCGAGGCCAAAGCCAAAGGCTATGCCGAAGCGGATCCGACTTATGATATCGAAGGGCATGACACGACACACAAGATCCTTCTGCTGAGCCAGCTGGCTTTTGGTTGCCAGATTCGGTTCGATGATATCTACCGGGAAGGGATCACCCGTCTGACCTTTTTCGATCTGCAGATGGCGCGGGAGCTGGGGTATCGGGTCAAATTGCTTGCCATTGCCAAACGTGAAGGGGACCGGCTGGATATCCGCTGCCACCCTGCGCTGATTCCCCTTTCATCTCAGCTGGCATCTGTCAGTGGCGTGTACAATGCCATGGTCGTTGCGGGTCATCCTGTCGGAACAGTCATGTTTTATGGCCCGGGGGCTGGAGGGCCTGCAACAGGTGCGGCAGTGGCCTCGGACCTGATGGAAGTGGCCCGACAGATTCAGCGTGGGAACCAGCGCCGTAATGATTACTCCTTCGACTACCGCAACCTTGCCATCAAGCCGGTTGGGGAATCGGCCTGCCCGTATTATATCAAGCTGAATGTTCTCGATCGCCCGGGAGTCGTCGCCCAGGTGACCGCGGTTCTGGCGGAACAATCCATCAGCATCGCCTCTTTCATCCAGAAAGAACGCCGTGAGCCGCATGAGGCGGTCCCGATAGTGCTGACGACCCATGAGGCCTCGGAATCCGCCATGGAACTGGCAGTCGAAAAAATAGCCACCCTCGACTCGGTTGTGGAGCGCCCATTCCTGATCCGGATCGAAAACCTGCAGTAGAATCCGCTGATGGTTCGTGTGGCGTTTTATATTGATTCGCATGGTTTCGGCCATGCGACTCGCTCCATGGCCCTGATCGAAGCTCTGCCGGAATCCTGGCATGTTCTGATACGATCGAATGTTCCTGCCTGGTTATTTCAAAAGGATCTGAAGCGGACATTCGAACTATTTCCTTCGCCACTCGATATTCATCCCCGGCATGTCACCAGCTACCGGGTTGATATTCAGAAAACCCTCATGGCTGCTGAAAGGAAGCTCTCCTGCGCCAATGACATCCTGGCCAGCGAAACGGATTGGCTGCGGGATAACCGGGTTGACCTGGTCCTGTCGGATATTGCTCCTTTGGCTGTCCAGGCCGCTTCGAATGCCGGAATACCCTCCTCTGGAATCAGTAATTTCACCTGGGACTGGATTTTCGAACCCCTTTTCAATGGGCATCCCTCGGGCTTTTCTGTTGTCCACAAACTGCGGGAGATGACAGCGCAGGCCACATTGAATTTCCGCCTCCCTTTCTCAAATCCGGAGACCTTCCCGCAAGGATCGATCGAAGCCCCTCTGCTGGTGCGGCCTGTCAGCATGAACCGCCAGGAAGCGCGACAGCATTTTGGATTTGATGAAAGATCCACATACTTTCTCCTGACCTTTGGTGGGATCGATGGGCCTGTTGAGAAACTTGACAGACTGCGGGAATTTTCTCCTGTTCAGTTCATTCAGGTGTCTCGGGATGCTGAGCAGATTCCCACTCATGAACGAATTCTCAGGCGGCATCCCGAGATCGAAAACTTCTGGATCCTCACCTGCTCCGATCTGTATCATCCCGACCTGGTGCTCGCTGTGGATGGTGTCCTGACCAAGCCGGGCTATGGCATCCTTTCGGAATGCATGGCGACTGCGACCCCGCTGATCCTCGATTCCCGGGATGATTTCAGAGAATTCACTGTAGTCCGCGAGACTGTTTCACTTTTCCCTCAGTGCGCTATCATCTCGAACAGTGAGATGGAAAATCTCGAGATCGGAACGGCCCTGGAAAAGGTCCTGGCACAGCCGCCGCTTCCCTGGCAGGGAGAGACACGCGGGGATAAATGGATTGCAGCCAGGCTGGTGGGGCTACTCCAGGAAAAGTAGACCGTTCTCGATACATTCAACCAGGAGGTTATTCCACGATGATCCGCACCTTCACAGTTGCCCTGTTTCTGATTCTTTCCAGCGCCTGGGCCCAGGAGCCGTTGTTGAAATTCGAGCGAAGCCGGATTGGCCAGGTGATTTATGAAGCGGTCTCAGCTTGTGATGTAAATAATGACGGCAACCTGGATATCGTCTCCGGAGAGTACTGGTTCCAGGGACCCGAATTCCAGAAAGCCAATAAGATCTGTGACATTAAATCGGTCGGGGACTACTACGATGATTTTTCCGATTTTCCCATGGATGTGAATGGCGATGGCTTTGTGGATATCATCACCGGGGGCTGGTGGGGTGAGACCCTGCAGTGGCGCGAAAACCCCAAAGGCCAGCCAGTCGAATGGAAGACTCATGATGTTGAAAAAATCGGAAACATCGAAACGATCCGCTTTTGGGATGTGGATCGGGATGGAGTAGTGGATGTCTGTCCGAATGCGGGTGGGAATGTGATCTTTTTCTCCCTGGTGAGAGATGGAAATGGGAAAGGCACCGGGGAATTCAAGAAGTATGTGGTCAAAGAAGGAGGCTGTGGCCATGGCCTCGGCTTCGGTGATGTCAATGGCGATGGGCGTGGCGATTTTATTGTTCCCGAAGCCTGGATCGAAGCTCCGGAGGATCCACTCACCGGCCAGTGGATCTGGCATCCTGAATTCCAGCTCGGTGCCGCCAGCATTCCGATCCTGGTGCATGATGTGAATGAGGATGGAAAGGCCGATCTGATTGTTGGAATGGCTCACCCCTATGGCCTGGACTGGTATGAGCAGGGGCAGGATGCAGAGGGCAAGCGCACCTGGACTAAACATGAAATCGACCCGCACCGTTCCCAGTACCATGACATGGCTCTGGAAGATATCGATAAGGATGGCAAACTCGAGCTGATCACCGGCAAACGTTACCGTGCCCACAACGAGCATGATCCCGGATCATTCGATCCGCTGGGGCTTTATTACTTCAATATCGATGGCGGCAAATTCGAACGAGTCACGCTTGATTATGGACCCGCGGGCCAGGCCAGCGGCGCGGGGATATACATGTGGATCGAGGATATGGATGGGAATGGCTGGAAGGATATCCTCGCTCCGGGAAAAGATGGCCTGTTCCTGTTCAAAAACTTCGGCCCGTTGTGATCGGACACCCTCAGGCACCAGCCCCCCTTCCGGCTTGAGTCTGAGCCTGCTTCCGGGGATGATCGCCTTTTGATCTTTCAATGGAGGTCGTCATGCAGGCTCATCTACCCGAAGAGCGCCGTATCCTTTACAGCCAGGTTGAAGTTCAACTGAAGGGCCTCTGGGATCGGCGCATCATCAAACGCCAGGGAATCGATAAATGGGAAATCGCTCTCGCAGGAACCTCCCAGGCCCCTTCTCGTGGCCCCCAGAAAGGATGGAAACCCTATCGTCTCGGCACCCATTGGGGCGAAGACAAACCTGACTTCACCTCCTGGTTCCGTACCAGGATCGCCATACCGAAGGACTTTCAGAAACCAGGGGCATTTATCGAACTGGGGCTTTCCCCTGCGCGTGAAGCGTTGGTTTACCTGAATGGAACACCCTGGCAGGGGCTTTCCGAAAACCACACCTCAGTTCCACTCAAGAATTGCGGCCATCTCGAAAAACCGCTGAACATTCTGATCGAGGCCTATACTGAATTTCCAAGAGAGCCACAGCCTCAGTATCATGGCAAATTCTCCATCGCCGAAATCCGTTGCGTGGACCAGGTCCTCCATGATTTCTGTTTTGATATTCAGGCTGGCCTTGAGACCGCGAAGGTGCTCGATCCGAACAGCCGCCAGTACCAGACACTGCTCGATCTGCTGCTTGAAGCCATGAAGATCATTCACCCCCTTCCGGATGATCCGGACCAGCTGCGCAGGTCTGTCGCACGGGCCATGGCAGGTTACCGCAAAGGGCTTGAGTCCCTTCCATCCGAGCCAGGCCTGGGAAAGCTGACTCTGACCGGGCATTCCCACATCGATACTGCATGGCTGTGGGACCTGGTCGAAACGCAGAGAAAATGCGGACGGACTTTTTCGACTGTCCTGTCTCTCATGGAGTTCTACCCCGAGTACCGCTTCTCCCAGAGCCAGCCCCAGTTATACCAGTACACCAAACAGCACTACCCTGAGATCTATGCAAAGATCAAACAGCGTGTGCGGGAAGGGCGCTGGGATCCCGCGGGTGCGCCCTGGGTTGAAATGGACTCCAACATCTCGGGCGGGGAAGCCCTGGTTCGCCAGATGCTGTATGGCAACCTGTTCTACGAGCAGGAGTTTGGCCGCCGATCGAATGTCTGCTGGCTGCCGGATGCTTTCGGTTATAACTGGAATCTCCCTCAGATATTGAAGAAATCCGGCATCGACCTGTTCGTGACCACAAAAATTTCCTGGAGCGAGATCACACAGTTCCCCTATTCAATTTTCAACTGGGAAGGGGCGGATGGCAGCCGGATTATCGGCCTCATGCCACCACTCAACTACAATGGCTCCATGCTCCCCAGGGATTTGCGGGACCATTGGGACCGGATACGCCAGAAAAACCTCCTGGATGATCTGGTTTACAGCTTCGGTTATGGGGATGGAGGGGGTGGCCCAACCATTGAAATGCTCGAGATCGGCAAACGCATGTCCAACATGACAGGCATCCCGCGCTGTGAATTTGGCACTGTCAGTGAATATGCGGACAGGCTTCTATCCAGTGTGGACCGTTCAAGGCTCCCGGTCTGGAATGGGGAGCTCTATCTCGAACTTCACCGGGGCTGCCAGACTTCCCAGGCCAGGACCAAATGGAACAACCGCAAATCCGAGGTCCTGCTGCGGGATTTGGAAATCTTCTGTTCTCTTGCCTATCTCCATGGAAAGAAATATCCCAATGAGCGCATTGTCCCTCTCTGGCACACGGTCCTGACAAACCAGTTTCATGACATTCTGCCGGGTTCCTCGGTGCAGGAAGTATATACCGAAGCGGATGAAAACTACCTGAAGGTGAAGCGGGAAGCGGAATCCCTCCTGCTCGATGCAGGCCAGGCCTGGATCGGAAAAATCGACACACGCGGCCCGGGGGATCCTCTGGTCCTGGCCAATACTCTCGGCTGGGAGCGAAATGATTCGGTATCCATACCCCTCAAAGGTTCAGCACAGGATTTTCATTTTGAAGACCAGAATGGCTGTGTGATCGATCATCAAGTGGTCGGTGAAGGGAAGGGAAAATCTGTGCTGCTTTCCGGAGCGGGAATTCCTTCGATGGGGTATAAGACCCTTTGGAAGATCAAAGGGAAAAAAGCAGGCTCGGACAGTCCTGCCATCAAAGTTTCGAAAAACGGCCTGGAAAACCGGTTCTTTCGCCTGACCCTGGATTCCAAAGGGCAGATCAGGAGCCTGTTGGACAAGCGTTCATCCCGCGAGGTTTTCGCCGCAGGCCAGCCAGGAAACCAGCTGGTGTGCTTCCATGATGAACCCCACTGCTGGGATGCCTGGGATATCGATTTTAACTTCAACGAAAACTCGTGGGTGTGGGATCAGCTGGAAAGTCTGGAAGTCGTCGAGCAAGGTCCACTGCGTGCAATGATCCGTCTGGCAAGAAAAACGGAACTTTCCCGTTTGACCCAGAAAATAATCATTTACAGGGATGCACCCAGAATCGATTTTGAAACCGAGGTCGACTGGCAGGAGAATCTGGTTCTGCTCAAGGCTGTTTTCCCGGTCCAGATACGCTCGCCGCATGCAACCTTCGAGATCCAGTTCGGTGCAATAGAAAGAGCCACTCACCGGAATACCCCTTATGATCGTGCACGATTCGAAGTTCCTCACCTGAGATGGGCCGATCTATCCGAAGGGAATTATGGAGTCGCCCTGGCCAATGACAGCAAATATGGCATCGATGTCGAAAACAATGTGATGCGGCTGTCGCTGCTGCGCGCCCCCACATCTCCTGACAAGACAGCTGACAAGGGGCCTCATAAGTTCACCTACAGCCTGCTGCCTCATCCGGGTGACTGGCGGTCTGCCGAAGTGGTTCGGCATGCGCTGGAGCTCAATACACCTCTGCGGGGCTTGGAAGCTGTGAGCAGTGCCGGCCGTCTGCCCTCCCACCATTCCTGGATACATGCCGACAGGTCTAATGTCATTCTCGAGTCGCTCAAAAAAGCTGAAAAAGGAAATGACCTGATTCTTCGCCTCTATGAATCCCAGGGAAGCCGCGGCCCGGTAAAAATCGCTTTTGGCTTTCCGGTGCTTGAAGTTTCAGAATGCAACCTGATGGAAGAAGCCGGTCAGCCGCTGAAGGTTGCAAAAAATGCGGTCCGCCTCGATATGGGGCCTTTTGAAATTAAGACCCTGAAAATCAGAAATGGAAAATCATAACCCATGAATCTGCTGGTGGTTGGTGGCGCCGGTTATATCGGAAGTGTGACCTGCCAGGTTCTGCTCCAGGCAGGGCACAAGGTGGTTGTCGTCGATAATCTCTCCAAAGGGCATCGTGCTGCTGTTTCAAGCCAGGCGGTGTTTATTGAAAGCGACCTGGGGGATGGTGAGCGAATCATCGAGATCTGCCGGAGTGAGAGCATCGATACCGCCCTCCATTTTGCGGCATTCACAGAGGTGGGAGAATCGGTAGCCGCTCCGGACAAATATTTCGACAACAACACCATACGCACCAAATCCCTGCTGGATGCCCTCCTGCGTGCGGATGTCAAAAGATTCATATTCTCCTCGACTGCGGCGGTGTATGGGGAGCCGCTTGCTGTTCCGATCACGGAGGATCATCCCAAATCTCCAACCAACCCTTATGGCTGGTCCAAGTTGTTCGTTGAGGAAATTCTACGGTCGTACCATCAGGCTTATGGGCTTCGTTCGGTCTGTCTGCGCTATTTCAATGCAGCCGGGGCAGCTTACGGCCTCGGCGAAGACCACCACCCTGAGTCTCATCTGATTCCAATGATTCTGCAAGTTGCGCAGGGGAAAAGGGAATCGATCAAAATCTTCGGAACCGACTGGGATACTCCCGATGGAACCTGTATCCGGGACTTTATTCATGTTGCCGATCTGGCATCCGCCCACCTCAAGGCAGTTGAGCTTCTCTCGGAGGATTCTCCGGGAGGCGCCTTCAATCTTGGCAATGGAGAGGGCCATTCGGTTCTTCAGGCTATTCAAATTGCCCGAAAGGTGACTGGAAAAACGATCCCTGCGGTCGCTGCTCCAAGGCGCCCGGGAGATCCGGCGCGGCTGGTCGCTTCAAGTGCGCTGGCCCGGCAGGTTCTTGGCTGGACTCCTGCCATTCCGGACCTGGAATCCATCATTGCCTCAGCCTGGGAATGGAGGCTCAGCCACCCGCAGGGGTATCTTGAATCATGAGTATCGACCTGGGGCATCTGGAGGAATGTTTCCGGCAGAAGTTTCACCAGCCTCCTCGATGGGGAGCACGTGCACCCGGGCGGGTGAACCTGATTGGTGAACACATTGACTACAATGGCGGGTTTGTCCTTCCCGCAGCGATTAACCGTGAAGTCGCCATGCTGGCCAGCCCCTCACCTGACCATGAATTTCATCTTTATTCGGTGAACTACAGCGAGGGCTTCCGCTTCTCTTCAGGTGATCTGAACCTTTCTCAAAGATCCCAATCCGGGTGGCCGAATTATGTCCTTGCAGTTCTCGATCAGCTGCACAAGCGTGGAATCAGGATCCTGCCGCTTCAGGTGATTATCGAGGGTGATGTTCCTTCTGCAGCAGGATTATCTTCTTCGGCTGCTGTCGAGGTATGCGCAGCGACTCTGTTCCTGGCATGTATTGAACATGAGCTGCCAGGAGAACAGCTGGCGCTGCTGGCTCAATCCGCTGAACACAGCCCCTGGGTCGGAGTTCAATGTGGGATCATGGACCAGTTCATTTCGGTGCATGGGCTGGAAGGTCATGCGCTCAAAATCGACTGCCGGGATCTCAGCTATTCACCGGTCCAGGTGGATCCCCGCCTGGTGAGCATGGTGATGATTCACTCCACTGTAGGGCGTGAATTGATGAAATCCGCTTACAATCAGCGCCGTTCCGAATGCGAACAGGCACTCACTCTGCTGAACCAAAGCTCTGGTTTGTCGAGAAATCATCTTGTTCAGTACTCACCTGAGGAATTTGAGATTTACCGGCAGAATCTGCCCGGCCTGCTCTCACGCCGTGCGCGGCATGTGATTACCGAACAGACGCGTGTTGTGGAATTTGAGCAGGTGATGAACCGGGGTGATTTTCAGGCTGCCGGACAGTTATTGCAGGCCTCCCATGCCAGCTTGAGGGATGATTATGAAGTTTCCTGTCCCGAACTCGATTGCATTTATGAAATTTCCCTCAACATCGATGGAGTCTATGGCTGCCGGATGACAGGTGCAGGCTTCGGGGGATGCGCAGTGGCCCTGGCCGATCCGGACCAGGCGGAAACAATTGCAGATCGAATTGCCGGGGAATTTGAAAAAATCCGAAAAATGCGCCCCTGGACATTGGTCACACCGGCGTGCCGCGGTGCTTGTCACTGGAAAATTGATTCGAACTCCCCATGACCTGCGGGGCAATTCCGTGTAGCATTCCCGACAATGAATCTGGCGCTCCTTTTAACCTGGACAAGGCTGTTCCTCACACCGGTGTTTGCGGTGGTGTTCTTCCAGGGGTACCTCTGGTCGCGGGTTACCGCTCTGATCATAGTTATTCTCTCCGAGCTCACCGACCTGTTCGATGGGATCGCAGCCCGAAGGCGGAAAGAAGTCACCGACTTCGGAAAACTGCTCGATCCGCTGGCTGACAGTGTTTCCAGGCTGACCATTTTCCTCTGCATGGCGGTTGAATTTGCAGTCGGGTCGGATAACCGGATCGCCATGTACCTGGTGCTGTTTCTCCTATGGCGGGACTCCCTGGTCTCGACCCTGAGAACAGTCTGCGCTCACCGTGGGGTCGTGGTGGCAGCACGCTGGTCAGGGAAAGTCAAAGCGGTCGTCCAGGCTGTTGTCATTTTCGCCATCCTGGGCCTCAGGGTCATTTTTGGCGACCGAGCGACAGAGAACGAGCCTTTCTGGATCTATCACAGCCTGCTGGCGGTCGCTTCCATTGTGACCGTGTGGTCCCTGTATGATTATTTCAGTGGAAACTGGCACATTTTGAAGCCGGTCATTTTCCCGGATGCACAGGCAGAGAAAAGCCCGGTTTCAAAACAGAATTCCCCGGAATTTTAAGAACCTTTCTGCCAGGTTCTTTTCATAGACTCACAACCAACGGCCTGAGGTGTTTCATGAAAGTTCTGCAGATTCAATCACCAGGCAATTTTGAAATCCTTGAGGTCGATCCCCCCATCCCCGGCCCCGGCCAGGTGCTTCTGAAAGTCCTTGCTGTGACCACCTGCCCCCATTGGGATATGCACATTTTTGATGGGCAGCCTATGTTCCCCGGTGTCCCCCTGTCTTATCCCTATACACTGGGGCAGCCCGGGCATGAGGGTTGTGGTGAAGTGGTTTGTTGTGGTGAAGGAATTTCAGAATTCCACCCTGGCCAGCGGGTCTGCATGTGGCGGGATTCAGGGCATCATGTCCAGGGGTGTTATGCCGAGTATGTAGTCAAGGAGGCCTGGGAGCTGGTACCCATCCCGGATGATGCCAGGCCTGAACACTGGGCGCCTTTCGAACTCGCCATGTGCGTCAGTGTGCATATCCAGCTGGCCGAGAAGCTCGACCTGGTTCAAGGCAGATCGGTGGCGGTGTCCGGCCTGGGGCCAGCCGGTTTGATCTGCATACAGCTCCTGCGCTGTGCTGGAGCTGCTTCTGTGGCAGGGATCGATCCGAACCCCATGCGAAGGCGGCTGGCACTCCAGGCTGGAGCGGATCGTGTGATCGACCCGTCCGATCCCTCATTTGCCTCCCTTCCCAAAAGAGGGCAGAAGGGTTGCTTCGATACGGCCTTCGATTGTGCTGGGAATCCGAAGGCTGTTTCTGCCGCAATGAAGATGACCAGCTCACTTGTGGTGCTGTTTGCAGTTCAACGCGAGCCTTATATCTTTACACCCGACCTATGGGGAGGATTGATGCTTGCCGGTGCGCAGCCTCACACCCGTGAAGGTGCACTTTATGCTCGTGACCGGATCCTCACGGGTGGGCTTGATCTGAGTCTGATTGTTTCCGAAGTGATGCCCCTCGGAGACTACTCCCGCGCTATCGGGTTATTAAAAAGCCAGCAGGCTCTCAAGGTTGCCTTCATCCCCTGACTCAGCCGGGAGATTCTCAGTGCTCTCGATTTTGTGAAGAAATGACCTTATTTTATCATGGTGCTGCAAGGACCATCCATTCCGGGGCTTGCCTGGGGATCGAGTTGAATGGATCGCTGATATTCGCAGCCGGGAGGGCATCGAAATGGGGTATGCTGAAGAAAATCGTCAGGCAGCAATTCTGAACTTTCTGCGCCAGGAAAAGAAAGCCTCTGTTGCTGACCTTTCCCAGATGTTTGAAGCCTCCGAAGCCACCATCCGCAGGGATCTCACCAAACTGGAAAACAAAGGCCACCTGGTCAAAACCTATGGAGGGGCCTTGCTGTCCACCTCGACTCAGTTCGAGTTCAGCTATAATGAGCGCCTGTTGAAAAATGTTCGTGAAAAAAAGCGGATTGGCGCCTTAGCTGCCCGGATGGTTAAATCGGGCCTTTCGATCTTTCTCGATTCAGGAACTACTGCCCTTCAGATCGCGATGAATCTCAAACACCTCCAGGAGCTGACAGTCATCACCAATGCAGTCCCGATTGTCCAGGAACTGGCAGCCAGTGCGGGAATCCGCCTGTATCTGCTCGGGGGGTGCTACCGCCCCAAAAGCCAGGATCTGGTCGGGCCGATTCTGGTGAAGAATCTGGCGCAGTTTTCTGTGGATATCGCTTTCCTGTCGGTGGATGGTTTTCATGTCCAGCATGGGCTGAGCGCCAGTGACCTGTCCGAAGCGGAGGTGGTCCAGGCGGCGCTGAAAGTCTCCAAGCGATCCGTTGTGGTTGCGGACCACTCCAAAGCGGATAAACGGGCGTTTGCGTGGATATGCCCCTTCGATGATATCGACCTGCTGATTTCAGACAGCGACCTCGACAGGCGAATCGTGGATGAACTCCAGCAGCAGAACATTCAAGTGGACCTTGCCTGATATTCAACGCATCATGGAGGGCGCAAACCCTCCATCCACATTGATTACCAGGCCGGTGGATTTTCTCAGATCCGGACCGACCAGCACATAAACCGCAGCAGCAATATCTTCCGGCAGCAGCTCCGCTTTGAGCAGGTTCCTCTGGGCATAATATTTCCCCAGATCCTCTTCCATGATGCCATAAGTCCTGGCGCGATCCGCAGCCCACTCTCCCGAGAAGATGCTTGAGCCACGCACCACTGCATCGGGGTTGACCACATTCACACGAACCTGAATGTCGGACAGCTCCACTGCCGCCAGGCGCGCCTGATGCAGCTGCGCAGCCTTTGCGGTGCTGTATGCCAGGTTCTTCGATCCGGCAAACACGGAATTCTTGCTGGCGATATAAACAATATCCCCACCCATCTCCTGGTCCCGGAATATGTCCGCGGCCTGTCTTGTGCAGAGGAAACTGCCTCGCGGCATGATGGCATTCTGGCGGTCATAATCTTCTTCGGTGAGGTCGAAAAGGGAGCCGCTCAGGGCAGTCCCGGCGTTGTTCACCAGGATATCCAGCCCGCACCACTGCAGGGCGGCCTGGCGGAAGGCTTCCTTAACCGACCGGGAAGATGTGACATCACAGAGGACCGCCTGAATCCGATCCGGGCCATACACTTCACCCAGGGTCTGTGACTCCTGCTGGAGCCGGTCCTGGTTGATATCTCCGATGGTGACACAGGCCCCTTCCAGCAGCAGGCGGTGGGCAGTTGCCAGTCCGATTCCACTTGCCCCGCCGGTGATGAATGCAATCCTCCCGGACAAAGGCTCTGAGCCAATGAGGTCTCGCTGGGCAGAAGGCAAAGGCTGGCCACCTGCTGCACAGGAGAGTGCGGCCCGGGCCACTGTTCTGGCTGTTTCCGGAGATTCTGAAAAACAATAAACACCGATTCCTTCGACACAGACAACCGAAGCATCCGCACCGCCATTGTTCCCTTCAATCTTGGAAGCAATCTCTTTTTCGGTGGAATCGGGACCTGGCTGTATGGTATGGAAAGTGAGATTCCGCCCGTTCCTCAGATGATCGATGAAGGGTTGAAACTGAGAGTTGAATGTTCCCTGCAGTTCTGTCTCGATCGGGCAGAATGAGCCAATTAAATGCCGTCCCCTCGAAACCAGGCCTCTCAGCAGGATACCGAGTTTGTCATACTGAATGGAGGAAGATGCCATCAGGGGCCTGCCTTGGTGATGTCTCCACGGCTGACAGTTCCATTGGTAGGTGAATATTCCACCATTGGATTGTAGGGAGACATGATGTCTTCGATATGATCTGGACCGAGGCTCAATGAAACCCACTGCCTGGTTTTCCAGTCATAACGTTTCTGAGCCGTATGAAGAGAAGGCTCAAAAAGGAATAAAGCCCCTCCGTCCCGGGATCCCAGTGCGTATCGCTTCCAGGGATGGCCGTAGGGAAGATCCAGATCTCCATCCTGGGTCACCCCGAAGCTGGTCGTCTTGAAAAAATCTTCCAGTGTCTTGGGGAGGTAGGGCACCGGAGTGGTCAACTCATCGGGTACTGAACCATAACCGGGATGGTTTTTTTTCTGGAACAGTTCCATCTCCTTTTTTCGCGGCAGGGTGATCGGAAACTGCATGCCGCGCTGGGTCGGGTAGCAGTAACGGGTATTATCCGCACGGTAGGATTCCATCGCAGTCGCGACTGTTCTCAGCTCGGCATTGGCGCGTGTCACCTTTGCTCGAACCTGAGCTTCCAGGAAATTGGGCAGTGCGATGGCGATCAGGATCAAAATGATCGCGATGACGATCAGCAGTTCGATGAGCGTAAAGCCCCTCTTCTGCCCACTTTCCAGGGGCATATCAGGCGGATTCATCGTAATGGACCTCCAGGGGATCGGCGGCAGGGGAGGGTTTTCCGATCCTCCCCTGCGCTCGAATCGATTTCAATATAACGACCAGTCCTGAACCTCAGTGGTCGATTTTTTTCCGATTGCGCCCAGGGGTGGGCTGCTTCCATGAGAATAACTCTGGGCTGTCTGTTTGACCCTGAAATTATCCTCGTCGGAGAAATCGGTGCCGTAGGTGATGTAGGTCTCGGCAGGCAATTCGGCAATACTGTTAGTGTATGTGAAACCGGCATTGACCACTGTGTTCGCACTGACATTGCTGTCGGTGACACTGGCAACACCTCCAGAAAAATTCACTGTTCCAGCATCTCCATAGATATTGCTGTTGATGATTTCACAGGTGGGGAGGATTGACCCGGCGGCTATAAGAACAACGCCTCGAGCTGCAGTGACATTCTCGTTTGTCGCCTCATTGATGATGTCGCAGTGGTTCAGAATGAGATGCCCAACCCGGTTGATGGCGCCGTTTATATCCCCTTCCATCGATGGTGGGATGTAAATGATGGTGCGGGACACATCCATGATGCTCTGTTCACCACCTAATCCGAAAGCTCCATGTTCAAGGCCATTGGCGCAGTCATACAGGCGGCAGTTTTCAATCCGGACCACAGAGGCATAGGTGGATGGTTTGTAGAGGGCCTTGATCGGAGCTCCACCAAAGATCGGATCTCCGCCACCCTTGATAGTCACATTCCGCAGTGTGAGTGATGCTCCGGTGGTCAGAGGGGTGTCATCATTCCCTCCTGCTCCGAATAAGATACAAACGGCATTACCGGTTGAATCGATTTCCAGGTTCTCGAGAGTGGCCTGGGAGGCGGTCCCCGAAGCCAGCCCGTTTTCCTGTCCGATATACCAGAACATGCCAAAGGATGGATGCGCCGCCCGTGCATCGACCCGAATCCGCCCGCCATCATTGGATCCCAGCTTCATGTCTCTAGAGCCTGAATAGCAGGCCATTACATTGCCGGACATGACGATTTCTGGAGACTGGCCGGGTGAAGCGGAAATGTTGAATGAACGCCGGCCGAATACACCGCTGTTGCGCTGCCCGACAAGGAGATCCTTGTTTTCGGCATAGGTGGCACTGTCGGTGATCAGGATATTTCCCCCGGTTTTGGTGGCCGATTGAATGGCATCATAGACCCGGTTTGTTCCACCCCCTGTCAGGGTGATGACCAATGGCCCTCCACCGATCGAACCAAGCGGGGGATCAGCGCCGAAGGTGTAGCTCGCCGCACCGGTTTTCACACGGAAATTATTGGTGTTCGAAAAATCAAGCCCATAGGCCATATAGGTGTCAGCAGGCGGCTCGGCAATCGAGGTGGTGTAGGAGAAACCGGAATTGACTAGAGTGCGGCCGCTGACATTGCTGTCGGTCACTGTACCTGTGCCTGAGAATGCGACTGTCCCGGCATCGCCATGAACAATGCTGTTGACCACATTCGCGGAACCACCGACCAGAGTCACACCGCGGCTGGCTGCACCAGCGGCTTCATTGATGATGTCGCAGTGGCTGATGTTCATCAGCCCGAGACGCCCGACTACACCATTGGAATCACCACCCACAGCGGCCGATGAGTAGATGATGGAACGGGTGAGATTGGCGGAACTTCCGGGTCCTCCCAGGCCGAAAGCGCCCAGATCGAGGCCTATGACGGATTCCAGCAGGCGGCTGTCCTCGATATTCACTGAGGAGGCATAACCCGCTGGACCATACAGCGACTCGACCACTGTCGCTCCACCGGTTGTTGTGACATTTCTCAATGTCAGAGAAGCCCCTGTGGTCTGAGGTGAGCCGTCATTGCCACCCGCACCGAATGCAATGCATTCCCCTTTGCCGGTGAAGTCGATATCCAGATTTTCCAGGACCGCCTGGCAGGCTGTTCCGGAAGCCAGCCCATCCTCCTGGCCTATATACCAGAATGGAGGGGCGCCTGCTCCGGAGGTGGTTGCATTGACCGAGATTTTTCCACCTGAATTGCTTCCGACTTTTGCATCAGCCCCACCTGCATAAAACAGGACCCGTCCACCATTCAATACGATGGCCGGATTGGCTCCCGCTGCCGCTTCGATGTTGAATGCGCGCCTTCCATTGACCCCGCTGTATCTTGGAGCCACCTCAAGAACCTGGGTTTCGGTGTATGTGGCGCTGTCGGTAATCCGCAGAGTCGCCCCGGTTGTGAATGCCGATTGAATTGCGTTGAAAATCACATCGGTTCCACCCCCCGACAGGTTGATCGTCAGTGCATCCGCTGAAGGGGATATTACGAGGGCCGCCACGACTCCCGCCACGATTTTGAAAAAGGTTTCCAGACGACATGACCGGCAAAAGGCAACTGCAGATCTCGACATACTTGACCTCCTCTTTGATCTATTCGATTCCAGCCCCCAGGAACCCATTTATCATCGATCCTGAAGTAGCCGATACAGCCGAATCCATCTTCGTTCAGACAGGCACAGTCGTTCGCTTGAATACCTTTGAAATGCATTCCTCCAGGACACTGAGGATCTGATCCACTTCGTCCTGGCTGACAATCAGTGGTGGTTTTACCTTGAGAACCCAGGGCCGTGCTCCGCCCAGGCCAAAAATGACATTCTTCTTCATGCCTTCCTTGCGCACCGCCTGGCATTCCGATGGCAGCGGGGTGAGATTCCGGTCCGGTCTGGCAAACTCGACGCCGATGTGCAGGCCGACCTGGCGGACTTCGGCAATCTCGGGGAAATCCTCGCGCAGGGCATTCAGCCGTTCACCAATATAAGCCCCCATCCGCCGTGTATTTTCGAGGACATTGTCCCGCTCGATGATCTCGAGCATTTTGAGCGAAGTCACATGCGAGAGGGTCGGGCTGGCGAATGTGTGCAGCTCCTGGACATCGTGGCCCAGCCCTTCAAGCCCATCACGGATCACAATGCAGGAAAGCGGCAGCCCTCCGCCCAGTCCTTTGCCCAGAACGATTACATCCGGAGTGACTCCGAAATATTCCGATGCGGTATATTCACCGATGCGGGCGAAGGTCTGGATTTCATCGAAAATCAGGATTGCGCCGAATTCATCGCAGATTTCACGGACACGCTTGAGATAGCCTGTCGTAGCCGGAATCTGGCCGGCGCTGGCCTGCAAGGGTTCGACAATGACACCAGCCGGAGGGCCATTGATTCCGCGTTCGAGGATAGTCCTCAGCATCTCCGCACAGGCTACATCCGGTTCCTCATGGGTTCCGGGGATGGGCAGGCGCAGGAGGTAGGGGTTCGGGAACCGTGCGAACTGATGCAGCAGTGGGAGGAAGTGGCTTCCACCCACATATTTTCCTGCGGCGTGAGTGGAATGCCAGGAGGCTGACATCGCCCCCAGCGTGGTGCCGTGGTAGCTATCATACTGGCTGAGTATCTGGTGTGCATTGGGGCGGTTCAACAAAGCCACCTTCATGGCCGATTCGATGCTCGGCCCTCCGCCGGGTGTAAATGAAACCCGGGTGAATCCCTCTGGCAGAAGCCGCGATATCTCCCGGCTGAGATAGAGCCGGGTCAAGGTATGAAAACCCTGGTGAATGTGAGTGATATACTCACAATGCTCTTTCATGACCTGGACAATCTCCGGGTGTGAAAATCCCAGGTACATGGCCCAGCTCTGTGAGGTGCAGTCGATATACCAATTTCCATCGACATCCTGCAGGCGCACCCCCTGCCCGCGAACCATGGTAGGGCCGGGGGTTCCCCCGCCCAGCATGACATGCCTTGCACAGTCCTCTCTCTCAGCAGGAGATAGTGAGTAGATTTTTTCAAGTAGAGAATCCATGAAACAGCCTCCAACTGTTCAAAGTCATTTGATGATCTATGTTTGCATAAACGAAAACAATAAGTCAAGAATTATTTTTAAGCCTGGCTGATAATTTTTATAACATGCTGATTACACATGAGATAACAGTATGATTGATTATGATCTAAATGCTCGATATGGGCATTTCCTGGTTGTGAATCTTTGAATCTTTCATGCTGCAGCGCCTTTGCCACGTACTCTGCAGGGAGTTTTGAATGGAACAGATGGGGGATATCAGATGGTGTTTTTTGTGCGGTTGATTATTCGGTCAGGGAGCCGTGGAGAAGCTGAAAATAAAGTTTACGTAAACATGGATGAAAAACTGAAAGCCGACAGATGCCAGCCAGGTTCGATCCGGTCCCTTCCGGGAATGAGATCCGCCGTCAGGTGGCTGGCGCCAACCCTGAGTCGAATCTCGGAATAACATCGATCAATCCCCCCGCATCCGCGCCAGACGATCCTCGGTAATCAAAGGCTCGATGAGGATATCCAATCCCCCATCGAGGACCGCCTTCATGCCATGGGTTGTGAAGTTGATGCGATGGTCCGTGATTCTGGACTGGGGATAGTTGTAGGTTCGAATCCGCTCGCTGCGATCGCCGGTGCCAACCATTGCCCGGCGTTTATCACCACGCCTGGCATCTTCTTCAGCCCGTTTCTTTTCGAGCAGGCGTGCACGCAAAACTTTCATCGCTTTTTCGAGGTTCTTGATCTGGGATTTTTCATCCTGGCAGCTGACTACCAGCCCGCTGGGAGTGTGCGTCACTCGTATGGCGCTGTATGTTGTATTGACACTCTGCCCTCCGGGGCCGCTCGAGCAGAAACGATCCACCCGGATATCGGTGGGGGATATTTCAATTTCGACCTCCTCGGCTTCCGGGAGAACCGCCACTGTCGCAGCCGATGTATGAATCCGCCCCTGGCTTTCTGTTTCCGGAATCCGTTGGACACGGTGCACCCCTCCTTCGAATTTCAGGCGGCTGAAAACACCCTCTCCCTCGATTTCGAAAACGATTTCCTTGAATCCTCCAGCTTCCGAAGGATGATCTTCAACCACTTCGACCTTCCAGTTGCGGGATTCGGCATAACGGGTATACATCCGGAACAGATCTCCGGCAAAAATCGCGGCTTCATCACCGCCGGTTCCGCTCCGGATTTCGATGATGGTGCTTTTATCATCATCCGGATCTTTCGGAACCAGCAACAGCCGGAGTTTTTCTTCGAGGTCATCCCTGGACTCGCTTAATGCCGGGACCTCCTGGCAGGCCAGCTCGCGCAGCTCTTCATCATCTGCCTCCATCAGGCTTCTGGCTTCTTCCAGCTGGGATGAAACCCTTTTCAGGTCCCTTCCGATGATGACGATGTCTCTCAGCTCGGATAATGCTTTTCCGATCTCCTGAATCTTTTTGGGATTGGAAAGGACCTCCGGCGCAGCCAGCTGGTCCTCCAGCTCACTGTATCTTTGCTCAAGCGGAACAATTTTTTCTAATATTTCCATACATCTTTCCGGTAATTCTTTATCTAAACACTGGGGTTCAGTCGGCTCTGGTTTCTAACGAAGCGAACTCAATCCAGTCGGGAGAATACTTGAGATTTTTCCAGACATGAAGACTTACAGAGCCGTCCACGGCAAAGGAATGAGGATGAAGTTGCGCCACTCCATCTGGAAATGGGGAGAAGCGGGATGGTTTCTAATGGGGAGCCGGTTCTTTTTTCTTGAGGCCCTGCTCCCGGCCGACAAAATCATCAGCGCGCATGACTCGTGCACGCTGGGGCTGAGTGGAATTCCTGCGCTCTTCTCCCTGCCGGGAGCTGATAATCCTCCATTCGCCATCTTCCAGGGCCAGGTTGAAATACTGGGCATATCTGTGGATTCCCTGTGGGGTATGATCCACGCGGGTAATTTCCACCTCCGCACGATCCCCTGAAACCTTTACTGTCTCAAATTTTCCAATTTCCTGCCGGGTGATTTTGCCATAGGTCTGGACCTGCTGTGCCTGAAGTGTCCGGCGCCGCTGGCAGTATTCCTCCAGTGAAAGCATACGGCTGCTGCGTGAAAGCACGCGAAATTCCATCGAGAAACGGCCCTCATTCCATCCTTCGATGAAATGCCGGATGGTGTCTTCAGGAGTGAGATTTTTTTCAATTCGTTCGATGGGTGGGACCACAGGAGGAAGGGCCGGAGGAGGCGCTGCTGTCGGCTTAACCACATGCGAGGAAACATGATTCGCCGGTGGCGAAGTGGCCACCTTCACCGGATGCTGCGAGGATGGGAAGTTGTCATCAGCAAAGGGATCCGATGGAAGATCCGGGGTTGCTGGCAGAGGCGGTTCTTTTTTCTTTTCGACCAGCTGCTTCACAGGAGCTGGTTCCGTGATCTGATTTTCTCTGGTGTGGACTCCCTCTGGCTTCGCATCATGAGCCTGCTCAACCGCTTTCGTTTCCTGGGCAACCTGGTCCCGAAATTCATACAGCGATTTCTTTTTTGCATTTAAGGACGGCAGCTCGATCGACTGGGCATCATTCTTTTTCTGATTCCAGTTCATCCGATAGCAGCGGCAGGTCGGTCCATTGATGATTTCTTCCGGGAAGGGGTACTGGCAGGCCTGGGTGATACGGTCCTGGTAACGGGCATAGGTGTAGTAGACACAGTCATCATGCCCACACTTGATATCAGGCACAAATTTGCGGGGAATTCCACCCTGGGCTTTTTCCTCGAGGTCAGCGATGGCGGTCTGGGTGGTATCGTACACAGTCACCAGGTTGGTGACCTGGCCGGCAACCAGGGTGTTCAAAACCGGCGGCTGGACATTCGCCAGGACGAATTCACGCCGCTGGCTGCGGGCCTCCCGATGAGCTGCGACAAACTGGCCGGTGATGGTGATATCCATCGCTCCGACACCTGACATATCGACAATCAATGCGCCATTCGCTGCACGGACCGCATTGTAAAGGATGGTGCCGAGTTCCTGAATGTCATGGAAAGTCAGGTCATCTTTGAGGAAGAGGATAGAGGTATAACCATGATCCTGTGTGTGATAACGCATCCGTCGGGTTCCTTGGTTTTAGTTTCCTCTCCGGCTGTTTTTACACCCCTCTGAAAGGTCAGATGCCTTCGCGAGGACCTTAAAAAAATGCCCTATCGATTCTGCAAACCATGGCGTTTCTCAGGCCCGGTGGGGACTGAAAAATCTCGATTTACACTTAACGATAGGAAACACCGGAATCAAGTGTCAAGCGTGTCTTTCATCATGGATAGAAATTTCCTGCTGTTGGTTGACTCGACAGCCTCGGGTGTCGATCCTTCAAGCACCCGTTGTGGTGAGACTTTATCACGAAAGAGATGCCAATGTCCGGGAAAAATTTGAGTGGCCAGGTTGCCATTGTGACCGGAGCCAGCCGTGGGATTGGCAAAGCCATCTCGCTGGCGCTGGCCGCGGAAGGAATGAACCTGGCGCTAACCGCCACACAGATCGGCAATCTGTCCGAGGTCCTTGACCTGGTTCGCAGTCAGGGGGTCCGAGCCGAGCCATTTGCCTGCGATCTTGCCAACTGGAGGGAGATCCCCCGTCTGGTCAACGACATCACCGCCTGTTTCGGCAGTCTCGATGTCCTAATAAACAATGCCGGTTACAGTGTGAGAGCCTCCCTGGTGGAGACCGCTCCGGAAGACCTGGAGCGCTGCATGCAGGTGAACGCCATGGCCCCATTTGTCCTGTGCCAGGAACTATTTCCCTTTCTTTGCAGTTCTCAGCAGGCCACTGTGATCAACATCGGCTCTGTGGTGGCTTTCAAAGGGTATGAGCAGCAGTCCGCTTATGGGGCTTCGAAGCATGCCCTGCTCGGTCTTTCCAAGGTCATGGCTCTGGAGTGGAAGAAATATGGCATCCGGGTTCACTCCATCAATCCCGGTGCAGTCGATACCGAAATGATCCGTCAGATGCGGCCTGACCTGGATCCTCAGGGAATGATCGGGACAGAAGATATCGCTGACCTGATCGTCTTTCTGTTAACTCACCGTGGGCGTGCTGTTATCGATGATATCCACATGAGGCGGGCAACCGGGGAGCCCTGGTATTGAAGCAGGGCCGATCAGCGGTCCGGCTGGTTTGGATTCTCCCCCACCTGCAGAACCGCCACTTTTTCGCTCTCGAGAGGCAGGATCCGTTGGGATCTCTGCAGTCCTTCCAGGACATAAAATGCCCCGGCCAAAGTCGTCATGGCAGCGGTAAGGATATGGAACCAGGCACGGTTCAGACAATCTGCAATGGTATACAGGGGAAACCAGGGAGTCGGAAAAACCTCATAACCCGGCAGTGTCACCAGAGACGAAAAGATCACAAGCCCCTGGCAGACTGCCGCTATTTTTCCGGTCCGGCAGGGGGTTATTTCTGTGTTGTATCCCAGGATGAACAGCAGGACCCACCCGCAGAGAATGAACAGCTCTTTAAAGAAAACCACCATCGCCAGCCAGATCGGCAATGATTCCGCCCAGGCCAGCAGGACCATCGAAAAAAACGCAAAAAACTTATCCGCCAAAGGATCCAGAAAAGCCCCGAGTGGATTCTCCAGCATATAACGCCTCGCCAGCCATCCATCCAGATAATCTGTAAGCAGCACCATTGGCACGAGGATCAGGCTGGCCAGGTAGTAGGTGTGGGCAACCCATCCAGTGGCTTCACCCTTTCCCCGCCAGGCGATGTAATAAAAAAGGAAATAAAAGAAGATCGGCAGAAGAATCAGTCGGAGGAGGGAAACAAGATTCGCGATATTCAGATACGAGGGAGGATGAAGCCTGATCTTTTTTTCCATCGATGCATGCCTGTGCTGGTCAGGACTCAACTTTCTCCGAATATCTGGAGAGGTTCCTGCAGGAACTGCCTGTTATTTTTCACAGCCATCCAGCCAGTCCATCAGAATCCGGGCGATTTCCACAGAGGTTCCTCCATCCCATTTCTCTGGTATCCGGGGATGGCAGGGGCCATTTGACAGCACTCGATGGAAAGATTCCCGGATTACAGCCGGATCCCGCCCGACAAGCAGATTCGTGCCTTCATCGATTGTAATTCCACGTTCTGTGTTGTCCCTTAAGGTCAGGCAGGCAGTTCCAAGCACTGTCACTTCTTCCTGAATCCCACCCGAATCGGTAAAAACAATGCGTGCTTTGTCCAGCAGGTAGATGAACTCCAGGTAACCCAGTGGGGCTGTCATCCACAAGTTGGAGCCATTCAGCCGGACCGCATTTTCATCAAGAGGCTCGTCAAACTGAAATCCCATGGCCCTCATCCGATCCGCTGTTCGGGGGTGGCAGGGGAAAATCAACGGCATGTTCTCGGAGATTTCTATGAACAGCTCGATCAATGCTTTCAGAATCTGGTCGTCATCGACATTTCCTGGCCGATGAAGAGTCAGCACACCGAATTCAGGAGCTCCATTCAGGTGGGTCAGCGCCTTTGGGGAACGGGCCTTTGGCAGGAATTTCTTCAGGGAGTCAATCATCACATTCCCGACGAAGTGGATCTTCTCCTCCGGGATACCCTCTTTCAGCAGGTTCTGATCGGCTTCACGGCATGTGGTAAAAAGAAGGTCAGCGAGCGAATCGGTTACGATCCGGTTGATTTCTTCGGGCATCTTGCGATCGAAACTTCTCAATCCCGCTTCGACATGGGCCACAGGGATGTGCATCTTCGATGCTGTCAGGCTGCAGGCCAGGGTGGAATTCACGTCCCCGACCAATAGAACGAGGTCCGGCTTTTCCTCCAGACAATATTCTTCGAAAGCGATCATGACCCGTGCGGTCTGCTGGGCATGGCTGCCCGATCCGACATTCAGATAATGATCCGGCTCAGGCAACTCGAGCTGCTTGAACATCAATCCGGACAGACGTTCGTCATAGTGCTGGCCGGTGTGGACCAGCTGAAATTGGATTCTTTCTGAAAATGGACGCAGTGCTTCGATAAGAGGGGCCATCTTCATAAAGTTTGGACGCGCCCCGACTACGCCGGTTATCTTTTTTTTTCGCATGGAAAGCCTGGCAAACCAGAATCAAATCAATTGCATTATTATCAACAACCGATCCTCCTGAAACAAGACGATACCCCATTCGAATCTTTTATCTCTTTTCCTTGCTCGAATGGCGGCTGTTGGTACCTTGCCTGTACAAAATAGGCATGATAGCTTGTTTTTGTCAAGTAAAAGTCGCCTTTCATCACCTCTGTGTGGTGCATAATTTGAATTGTTGTGAATATTCGGCTTTTTGACAGCGGTGCCCTTCTCACTGGATTCGACGTATCCGGGCGAACGGGTCGCTTCAATCAACACTCCTTTGGGGCATGCAACATGGATGAGCAACGCGGGCATCAACGGCTGAAAACTCAGGTCCTGGTCGAAATTAAAATCCAAAAGACAGACAACGGTCAAATGGAAATCCGATACATCGAGGCGACCACTCGTGACCTCAGCGCTGGAGGGATCTTCATCGAACTCGCCGGGACTCAGTTTTCAGAGCAGTCGGATTTCAGAGTCGATGATTTTCTGCTCCTGAAATATCCGATCCAGCTCAGGATCCTGCTGCCGAACCAGGAGGACTTGATTCAGGCGGAAGGGAAGGCTGTCTGGATTGAAAAGCGCCTGCCCGGGGAAGGCTGCCGCCATGGTGTCGCAATTACATTCACACTGATCGACCCGCAGGATCGCAAAGCCATCGACCACTTTGTTCTCAGCCGTCTTTGAAGGAACGCCTGAGGGACATCGGCCTGCATCCCTGATGAGCCTGGAAGGCCCCGGGACCGCTGTGATCATAATCCCGCATTTTTTCTGAGGCGTTGCAGAGCCTGGATGCTCTCATCTGGAATCAATCCATGGCGATCGGGAGGGACATCGAGCAGCAGATTCGCTCCCCGTTGACGGGTTTTCTGGTAAATATCGGCCAGTACCGCATCTTCGCGTGGAAGATCCCCATCGACATAAAACCACTCCTTGCCAATCGGATCACAAACTTCGCCCGGCATATAATAATCTTTGCCTTCGATGGTTCTGACTTTCTGATGCCCCTTCTCGGGTGGCAGGCTTCTTTCGATTGCGATGAGATCGGAAGGCCAGGCATAGTCGATGTTGTAGTTTTCCTGGGTCGAGATGCCGCTGTTCATCATGATGACTGCTTCGGGCTGCAACTGGGCTACATGGTTGTAAAGGAATGTCCGGTATCCGCGCCCCAGGACCCCTGGAATATCGATCCAGACCTCATGGATTGGGCCATATTCAGTTAACAATTCAGTGATCTGGCTGGTTTGAAAAGTCTGGTAAAGGGAAGTGGTATAGGAGGGAAAATCACCCGCCGGATCTGAGGGAGTTTTGCTTCCAAAGCGGTTATGATTGTCCCAGGAGCAGTAATACAGGCCAGGGAGAACCCCTCGCTTCCGGCAGGCCTCGGCAAATTTCCCGATCACATCGGTTTTATCACTGCTGTTTGCCACCGAATAATCGGTGTAACGGGTGGGCCACAGGCAGTGGCCGGCAACATGCTTGGCACAGAGCACCGCATATTTCATTCCCGCATCCCGCGCCACAGAAATCCACTGGTCCACATCCAGGCGGTCCGGGGCATAAGTTGTTGCCGGAGCCTTCCCATCCGGGAGCTCATTCTGAACATAGGTGCTCATGCCAAAATGAATGAACATCCCGTACCCCAGCGCCTCCCAGGCGTTGAGCTGGGCCAGGCTCAGGCGCTGACTGTATCCGGTTGCCGCTTTCGATTCAGTTTCACCCGCGGCCTGTTTCATGGATGCCGCTGCTCCGGCAAGACCGGCACTACAACTGGCCAGGAAATTTCGACGACTCCACAATGATCTGGACATGGGGACATCCTCCTTTGCAGACCGGGGAGCCTTGGTGAATCAAGAAGAACTGAAAGAGCACTCCCCTGGAAGAGCCATACTACATCAACTCCGGGTTGGAAAGGGGCAAATTGAATCCGGTTTATGCCGGAAGCATCGCCGCCAGGGAAGGAAAGGACACCATGCAACGATAGCCCAGCTGCCGGGCTGCCTGGGTCTGGGGAATTCCATGTTCGGCACAATCCCAGACAAATGAACCATCGATGAGAACAACTTCCCGGCCGTTCTGATCCTCGGCCTGCACATGAATGCGGCCGCTGTATGTGCTGCAGCCGCTGCGCGTATCCTGAAGCTCCACACGGGTCACCACAAAGTCGTTTCGAACTATTTCTGCCTGTCTTTCATCCAGCTTCTCAAGCATGTAGGCGAGTGTTCGCAGAACCTTGCTGACAGGCCCGCCTGCCCGGATTCTCTGGTACCCGGAGGCTGATAAATATTGGCTGGCATCGATCCAGTTGCTCACTGTCGCAGAGTCCTCAACCAGACGGATGATCTCATCCCTGAGGGCTGGGTGAAGAATCTTTACATGAGACAAATCCTCTGTTTTCTGGAGCAGTGCCTGGGTGGTGATTGGTTCGACCATTCTATTTATTCCTGTTACAGTCAGATTTTCAGCGTAGCTACTCAAAAAGTTTAAACGCATCCCGATTCTGTAATGTAACTGTTCATCATGGCCAATGAACTGGTTTCTTTCTTTTTCAGACCCCCTTTGCAGAAACGGACCGGATTTTCTACCATTCCCGCATTCTGATTCGAAGTGACCCCTTGATTTCAAGGGGGATAAATTGGTGACCGGACCTGGCTTCGAAAAGATCATAGTCCCGAAATCTGTCGGAGCCGAGTCGAGTTCACAGCCAGTTGTGGGAGTTTCTGGAAATGAACCAGGAAAACGAAGAAAGAAGAGTCTCTGATCACAGAGTCATGATTGTAGTCAGCCGGGATGAACAGTGGTTGAACTTTGCAGAAAAGACCTTGCGGCGCACAGATCAGGTCAAAGCCCTGCATGGCCTCGAGGGTGCATCCGAAAAGCTCACGGGCATCCAGGGAACCAGGTTCCTCCTGGTTTCCAGCGAGCTTGTTCCTGCCAAGGTCAAGGATTTCCAGGCATTTCTCGATTCCGGGCGTTTCGAGCGTGTATGTGTCCTCAAGGAATTTCATGATGAGCACCAGAGAATCAGCGACAAACATCTGAGGGAACTGGGAATCATCGTGGTCGACCGGCCTGACAACTCGAAGGCGTTTCATCGTCTCCTGAAAATGGTCTGTGCTTGATGTGGGTTTGGGTGTACCTGGTTCTTTTTGTTTCGAGTGGCTGTGCCAGTCTGGTCATCACAAAAAAGGCGATTGGCTGGGCCGGCCGGTGGGGATTCCTGGATCGGCCCGGGGAAAGAAAAATCCACAGCACCACCCGGCCGCGGCTGGGTGGAATCGGCATTTGTGGCGGGTTTTATCTCAGCCTGATCTTTTCCATTATCCTGGTGTTCCTGGCCCCATCCATCCTGTCTTCCGGCAAATGGATCACTTTCTTTGAAAACCACCAGATTGGCATCTCCAACGAATCTCTGGCCCTGATCGGAATTCTCATGGGTGGCGGGGTAACTTTTCTCGGTGGGCTGCTGGATGACAGGCACAGCCTTTCACCCAGACGGAAAATGGTGTGGCAGGTGTCTGGCTCTCTGATTGCCATCGCAGCGGGGTTCCGCCTCGATTTCTACAAGGTGTTCTGGAATCACTGGTCAGGAGAATTTCTCTTCGCTGTTCCGGTCACCCTCCTGTGGATGATGTTCCTGATCAATGCCTTCAATCTGCTGGATAATATGGATGGCCTTTCCGCGGGTGTGGCAGCCATTACGACCACCTTCTTTGCGATTTACGCCCACTGGCAGGGGGAGTACTTCCTGGCGGCGGCCATGACCTGCCTGATTGGATCCCTGCTCGGCTTCCTGCGCTATAACTGGAACCCATCCAGGATTTTCATGGGGGATGGCGGCGCTCTCCTGGTGGGATTTCTGGTGGCCGCATTCACCTGCCGGTGCACTTACTATCGTGCCACGCCCAGCTCGGTGCTGGCTTCACTCATCGGCGAGGAAGGTGTGCAGGCACGGCAGGGCCTGCTCTCGATCCTCACCCCGCTGGTGATCATGGCGGTTCCGATCTTTGATACTACCTCAGTGGTTTTTATCCGCTGGAGGAATGGCAAACCGCTCATGCAGGGAGATACCAATCATTTTTCCCATCGCCTGGTTTCCCTTGGCCTGACTCAGAAAAACGCAGTTCTGGTCATTTACCTGGTCACCATTTTTACCGGCCTCGGTGCTCTGATCCTTCAATCCGCATCGGTCAAACAGGCGGTGCTTGTCTTTCTCCAGGTCCTCTCGGTGTTTGCGATGATTATCCTGCTGGAAAACAGACAGCGCCAGGTTAATGCGGAAGGAAAGGGAACCGTTACTTGTGCCGGAAAGTGATGCGGCCTTTATCCAGATCATAGGGCGACATTTCGATCGTCACTTTGTCTCCCTGTGTGATTCGAATATGAAACTTCCGCATCTTTCCCGAAAGGTGGGCAAGCACACGATGGCCATTGGAGAGCTCCACACGAAACATTCCGTTAGGGAGCACCTCTTCAACGGATCCTTCAATCTGTATCTGATCGGCTTTTGGCATAATTTTTTTATTTTATTTTCGGCCTTAGTTACAATTGGGCCGACTGAGAAGCCTATCGAGTCTGCCTGAGTGAGTCAAGAGAAATGAACCAGCCATCAGCCACACCAGCCATTGGACCGCATCAAACCAGCGACCTTAAGCCTCCACGGCGATGGTTGCCAACCTTGATTCGAATGCTGCTCCTGTTTGCAGTCACAGTCATTATCACCCTGGCGGTCTTGAAAACATGGCTGGATGCAAGGTTCTTCGAGGGTTACGATCCCGGCCTTCCCCTCCTCTCCGAGGTCAGGGAAACCTCCAGTGTCGACTGGGGCATTCGTGAGAAGATCGCATTCCAGGGACTCCCGGGCCAGATGGTTCCGGCACTCTACCACCATCCTCGTGCGGCCACTGCCGCACATCCCTGCCTTGTGCTGGTGTATGGAATCGGCCAGGACATGCGTTTCCTTGATGAAGTTGCCGAACCCTATGTTCGTGCCGGATGGGGGATCCTGTGTTTCGAGCAGCTTGGACGGGGCGAACGCAAACCCGTGCAGCCTGTGCGGGGGCTATCATCGCTCCTCGAATTCAAACAGAGAATCTCTCAGATGGTGGTCGAAGTGCGCCGTGCGGTCGATTACCTGGCAAGCCGCCAGGATGTGGATGCGAAGAGGATTACCCTGTTTGGCATCAGCCTCGGGGCGATCATGGGGGCAAGCGCTCTGGCATTCGAAGACCGTTTCTCATCGGGAATCCTCATGTGGGGAGGCGGGGATCTTCCCAAGCTCCTGACTGAAAATAAATACACCCGCCAAACCGAGCAGCCTTACCTCAAACCCTTGTTGCGGCTGGTCAATATGTTCTTCCTGAGCCAGGCCGAACCCCTGCGCAGCATTCACCATATTTCTCCCCGTCCTCTGCTTTTTCAGAATGCCCTTCATGATGAAATCATCCCGAAAGTATGCACCGAAGCGTACTTCGAAAAAGCAGGGACTCCAAAGGAGATCCTCTGGTATGACTGTGGCCATGAAACCGGCCTGTCGCATGAACTCATCCTGAAGATTATCGATGATCAGATTCTGTGGTTGAAACAGACTGTCTGAGGTTGAGGCCTTTCATCTTCCAGAGCGCCCATAAGGCTGTGGGGAGGCATGCAGCCAAAGACCATACTGATTCCAGAAAAAGGCTCCACATTGGAATTGGATGGCCAGGACTCCAGCTCTGGTAGAAATCGATGAAATGAATCATCCAGATTGAAAACGGAAGAAATGGCAGCAGGCATCCGCCGCACAGGCTGCCCAGATGCCAGGCTCCATATCTGAAATGCCTTCCAAGATCGAAGAGGGAGCAGAATGCCGCCAGGACTGCACCCACCAGTGATCCGATGCCTCCGATTGCGGCTCCCAGGCCGGCATGTTCCGGCACCAGCAGCCACAGGGCATAGATGGTTGCCACAGTTCCGGATATGGCGGCGAGATAGATCATTCCCAGCCGCCACTGGCGATTGGTGGCTGTGAATACATTCCTTACCAGCAGCCCGACACCACACCAGTAGCAGGCCGCCATCTGCCAGGCCACCAGGGGAACAGCCGCCTGGTATTCCGGCAGAAACCAGCGGATCATGCAGGCGCTTCCGATCAGGCATGGGCAGAAGACTATCGGTGACCAGCCGGCAACCGCCAGAGCAGGGAGATCGAGGTGTTTTCGTGCAAAGTTCAGCCGATCGTTACGCTCCGGGTTCTCGTCGGCAAAGCCGCTGATTGTCCTCCGAAAGAGCACCCGGTTGACGATCTGAGGGATTTGGATCGCAAAAGAAGCGATCATGACTGAAAGCCCATAATGTCCCATCGCCTCATTGGAGGCTCCCAGCACTGAAGCGAGTGCCAGCCGGTCCACCCCCTGCCAGACCACAAACAAGCCATCCACACACATGAATGGGAAGCCATTCTGAAGGAGAGGAAGGACCAGAGGATCCACCTGTCGCCGGGTGATATGCACCCAGTTGAATCCGGGTGGCCAGGGATAAATTCCACGCACCCATCCAAACAGAACCCCGGCCCAATAGCCCGCACCCAAACCAAGGAAGACACCGGCCAGCCCCCACCTTGGTATCCACCAGGCCATGACAATGAAGGAAGCCACAGCCAGCAGCACATTCGCTCCACTCAGCACTGCGAAGCGCCCATCCGCCAGGCAGATCATGTGGAGGAACCGAAACAGCTGGGTTGGCAGAAGAACACAGGCGACTCCCACCCATGCCAGGCGGACTTCCGCGGCCATTGGCATGGCAGCCAGAATGACCAGCCCTCCGGCTCCCAGGGATGTCAGCAGTGTCATACCGAGCGTGATCTGCCTGGTGCCATGATCCTTTTCAGATTCACCGGCAGCTCGATAAAGGGGAATCTGCCTCGCCATGCCATGCATGAACCCGAAATGGGTGTACCCGAGGTAATCGAGGCCAACCTGGATCACTTTCCAGAATCCATATTCCACCGGCCCCAGCAGTGCCGCGACCATCATTCCCCTCAGTGCCGACAGGACCTGGGACAGGACTGTGCCGACCCCATACACCACTGTTTCTCTGAATATGTGCCTGGATGAATGATTCGAGGTCATTTCTTTTTCTTTTTTCGAACCGGAGGGACCGGATGGAGCAGGTGAACTTCAGATGACAAGGCCCGCCTCGGGGGTGTCTTTGTCTGCCCTGAGAGGATCAAAGAGGTCATGCCGGAGTTGAAGAAATGCTTTTCCACCGAGGCGACTCTCGGGTCGCTCCTTCCGATACGGTCCACAATCCCTTCCAGAATCCTGGAGCCTTTTCCATGGATAAAGCGTATATCGAGCCCTTGCCTGCCACAGTGCATGTCGAGGATTTGAAGGATCCGTTGCTCGGCTTGATCCGCATGAAGACCATGCAGGTCCACCTCGAGAGAGGGTGCATGGGTGGGCCGCCTGGAGGTCCGCTTCATTCGGTGCTTTCCTCGAACCAGGCAGGTTGTGGCAGGACAGACATCAGATGGCTCAGCTGGTCTCCCTTGCGGAGAAACAATCCGAACTGGCGGTCTTTCGGCCCGATGGCGGGAATCGCCTCTCCGGCAACCCGGACAAAACCGGAATCCGGTTTCGAGAGCAGCTCCCACAGCCGGAAGATTTTCCAGGACCCTGGGTTTCCCGGATCCGGGATCGAATATTTTTCCAGCAGGACTATGTCAAAATGATATTTCTGATCCCACAGCTGGTCCCAGGCAGGAATCATCCGGCCGGTATCCGGGTCGGTCCAGCTCGGCAGTTGCCAGAGCATGCTTTCGATTTCCTTGACTGGCTCCGCTCCCTGGAGGTCGAATCGAGTGCAGCTGAAAACCCGCATCCTTTCCGGCGCAAGCCGCCAGATCAGGTAGCCTGCACCCGTTTCCCGGCAGAACAGAACCGGAGCTTTCAAATCTTTCTCCTCGATGAAATCGCACAGTTTGTCTGGAAATAATCGCCCGCTCCAGGCCTGCCCCTGGATCACTCTGAGAAATCTTTCGACCCGCTGCCCCGGAAAACCAACCACATAACCAATAGCCAGGCCGCTCACCGCAAGCAGCGCAAAGCCTGCCATTCGATTCGGAATGAGCACAGTCCAGAGGCTGGCCAGAGCAATAAGTCCCACACAGAAATAACGGATGGCCGGATCATTCAAGGCCCCCCAGGGGAAATCCGGCAGCAGGCTGGAAGCTCCGAAAAGAGCGCCTGGAATCAATCCAAGCACCATGGAGGCCCTTGGAAGGGGTGAGAGCAGAGGTGCGAGCACCCGGGCCGCATAAGGCGCAGCCCAGATTGCCAGCAAAGGCAGATGGCGAATGTGGCTGAGCCCCTGCCAGGCCAGAAACAGGAAGACCAGCCGTTCACCCCATTTTCCTTCTTTATAGCACCCCCATGCTCCCAGAATGAACAATGGGACCAGGCTCCACACCAGATCGATCCGTGTCGGAGCCAGTTCAAAAATCCTGTCGGTCAGCCATTTCTCTGACATCACCTCAAAGGTCAGCAAATGCAAGTGAAATCCATAAGGATTGATCAAACTGGCCACTCCGACTGATGCGGCCAGGCTGATGGCGGAAATAACGGCTGATTGGCTGTATGGGCGATCGAGCAGGCATCCACATGCCATCAGAAACACGACCACACAACCCAGGATCGCCCCGCCATGCAGATTCGCCCACAGGACCATCAAAAAGGCGCAGGGCATCATTCGGCGTACTATCTGAGAGAGGGAGAGATCCCTGTCTTCCTGAAGTTGAGATCGTAACAGGTGGTGATAAAGCGCCAGAAAAAAGAATGTCCAGATGGGAGGTCTCAGATAAAATGTAAACTGGGAAGTCGGAATTGCCAGTGCCACTGCCAGAAAACTGGATCGGATCGAATGGGGATTCAAGTGCATCGAGTTCCTGAAAACCACCAGAAAGGTCAAAGCGATGATCAGGGATTTGGCCAGATTCGCCCCCAGAAGCCCTCCTTTCAGATAGGTGACATAAAAGAGGACTTCTGCCAGCCATTCATGATTGACCCACACCTTATCTCTGGCGGTGTCGGTAAAGGCATCCGGGCTGTACCAGCCAATCTGCCCTATCCACAACAGTTTGCCGGCTTTGAGGTGCCACCAGTCGTCATCGCTGTCCTCGATCGGGAACAGCGATGTGACCAGGGCCAGCATAAAAACCGCCAGCAGGGCCGAAAGCAGGCACATCTTTCTCGAAAGGGGCATTATTGATTTTCTGGACGACAGAACTTGTGGGTTTCCATTTTCTTTTCAGGCTGTGTTAGCATAAGTCCAGGTTTCAGGGTTGTCATCGGCCCAGTCAAGGTATTGAACTATCTCGGATTGAAATGGAAAGGAGTTCAGGTGTCACTTTCTTTGGCCTCCATCATTACTGAGAGCGCACGTCGGTTCCCACGTGAGAGGGCCTTGATATCCGATGATAAATACTGGACCTACCTCGATCTGAGAAACCAGGCTCTGTCGGTTGGGGCGGCACTTCGCGAGAGTGGAGTCAAGCCTGGTGACCCTGTCGCTCTGATGTGCGGGAACCGGCCTGAATTTACCCTGTCGTATTTCGGCATTCTAGCAGCTGGCGCCATTGTGGTCTCATTGAACAACCTTCTGGTCGCTGAGGAAGTGGCCTACCAGCTCGAGCATTCTGAAGCGATTGGTGTCATTGCCGATACCGAATCAATCCCTGTTATTCTGGAAGCCAGAGAGCGCTGCAGCAAAAAGATCTGGGTCCTCCAGGCGTCCTTGAATCCATCCGAAAAAACCAGATATTCTGAAGTATCCAGGATCCTTTCGGACTGTTTATCGGCATCGTCCCAACTCGAGAGTTTTTACCCAACCCGGCCTGATGATACTGCTGTTATCATGTACACCTCCGGGACCACCGGCCGACCCAAAGGAGCCGAGCTGACCCACTTCAACCTGTGGGAGAATGCCCGCATTGTTTCCGAGCGTTCTTTTTCCAGGTTGGATACCGAGGTCAACCCCATAGGTCCCGGGCATATATCAATCGTGATCCTTCCGCTGTTTCACTCCTTTGGCCAGACATGTGTCCAGAATGGCATGTTGTTCAATGGAGGGGCAATCACCTATGTTAAGCGATTTGATCCGGTTCGGACTGTTGAGGTCATTTCACGCGACAAGGTGACTCTCCTCAGTGCTGTTCCGACAATTTTCAATTCACTCATCAACTCCAGTGAGGTTGATCCTTCCAGGATGAAGTCGCTCCAGTATGGATTCAGTGGCGGCTCGGCCCTCCCTCTGGAAACTCGAAGACAATTTGAAGATCTGTTTGGCATGCCGATTCTCGAAGGTTACGGGCTGACTGAAACCTCCCCGGTGGCCTGCTCGCAGTCGCGGTGGCACCAGAAGAAAACAGGGAGCATTGGCCGGCCGATCGCCGGAGTCGAGATGAAGATTTTCGATACCAGAGACTGTGAGGTTCCACCCGGTGTGGATGGCGAGGTTGTCATTCGCGGCCGGAACATCATGAAAGGATACCTCAAGAACCCTGAAGCAACCCGTGAGGTCATGCGCTCCGGATGGTTCCACTCAGGAGATATCGGACGCATGGATGAGGATGGTGACTTTTATATTGTGGATCGAAAAAAAGACCTCATCATACGGGGCGGGTTCAATGTCTATCCACGGGAGGTTGAAGAGGTTCTTTATGCGCATCCGGAAATCCTCGAAGCGAGTGTGATCGGTGTTCCTGATGATCACTATGGTGAGGAGGTTAAGGCCGTAGTCGCCTTGCGCAGCGGTTCCAGCCTGAGAGCGGAAGACCTGATCGGCTATTGCAAGGAACATGTGGCAGCCTACAAATATCCCCGTATAATTGAATTTGTCGATGAACTTCCCAAAGGAAGCACAGGAAAAGTCCTCAAGCGTGAAATCCGCAGGCTTTTTGCTGAAAAGGTGACTCAAAATAAAGATGAAAAGATCGAATGAAAGTCAATTCCATTGGTAAAGGTTTAAAATCCTCCCCGGTTCGACACGAATCTCCCCTGCTTTCCATCTCCCCTTTCGGCAAAGACTTCCGTGCAGTTCTTATTTTTCCCGGCACTTATTCGATCGCGAGTTCAAGCCTGGCGTTTCACCAGATTTTTCGTTTGATCGGCCAGCACCCGGACTGGTCCTGCGAGCGGGCTGTGGTCGAACCCTCATCACCCACCCGGTCGATCGAGCTCAACCGCTCATTGGATGAATTTGATCTGATCGCTTTTACAGTCCCTTTTGAGTCGGGTTACCTCCAGGTCATCGAGGCGCTCCTGTCCAGCTCCGTGCCGGTATATGCCAGAGAGCGAGGGCCTGGAGATCCGATTGTCCTCATGGGGGGGATTGCCGCAGCCGCGAATCCGGATGTCATGGCACCTTTTGTGGATCTGTTTCTACTGGGGGAAGCTGAAGCATCGCTTCCCGCAGCCCTCGAAAAGATCGCACTGCTGCTCCGGGGAGGATGCCCACGCTCAACTGTCCTCGAGGAATGTGTGAATCTTCCTGGAGCCTATGTCCCCTCCATCCAGGGAGATCAGCCTCCAACAATCTCCTTTGCGCGGACTCAGGATATGGATGCTTTCCCCCCCTGTTCGGGCTGGTTGTCTCCGGAAACTGAGTTCGACAACACCTTCCTGTTCGAAATCAGCCGCGGCTGCCCCTGCGGCTGCCGTTTCTGCATGATCCGGCTTTCCCAGAAGCCTTTGCGAGCTGTCTCGGTGGACAGGATTATGGAGTTGGTTGGACAGCTCCCCCTGCAGGTTCCGGGAGTGAATGGAGAGATGGAACGTCCGCGGATCGGGCTGGTCGGGGCAGCGGTTGCCTCCCACCCCCAATTTGAGGAGATCTGCAGCCGGCTGCGTGAGGAGGGTTGGGAAATCACGGCTTCTGCAATCGAAATCGATAAGGTGACTGATGGCATCCTCGATCTGCTGGCGGAATCCCAAAAAACTCTCACACTGGCGCCCGAGCGAGGTCTTGAATCCGAGAGGTACCGGCTGGGGAAGAGGATTTCCGATCATCATCTGCTGGATGTGGCACGGAAGGCCGGAGCGCTCGGGATGCCCCGCCTCAAACTATATTTCGTTTGTGGAATCGTCGCTCCCGAATTTTATGGCAGCGCCACCGACCGCCCGGGTGCTCCACTCAATCTTCCAGACTGGCTTTCGGATCTGACAGACTTTGATGCCTACTGTGAGCAGATCTTCAATCATGAGGCGGATGCGGTGGCTGACCTGGTTGACCGCTTAACCGAGGTTTTTCAGCCTCAGGGACAACCAGGGACAATTGGAGTGACCTGCAGCCCGTTTATCCCCAAACCTCATACACCCTGGGAGGCCTGGCCGATGGCTGCAGAAAAAGGCCTCAAACAGCTGGATCGGATTCTCAAGAAGAAGCTTGGCCAGAAACCGCGTGTGCGTTACCGGCCCATCAGTGCCTGGGAATCGATTCAGCAGGGAATCCTCTCACAGGGAGGCCGGAATCTGGCTCCATACCTGGTGCACATGGTGCGGTTTCCTGAGGAACGCCGCCGCATTGTCCGGGAGATTATCGAAACCTCCCTGGTTCAGATCCATGAGCGCCGCTGGCAGAATCAGGATTCTCCATGGGCGTTTATCCACCTGTGACTCAACCGCCTCAGCGCCTGAATCGAGTGACAGCCATGCCGGATGATGGTATGGTCTCCGGGTTGTTTTAAAGCGGGGCAAGAGGTACATCTTTCTCTGTAACATGCAGAGTCAGCCTTCCCTCTGGCAGGATCCCTATGGTGATTATTACCGGGAGGGTAGAATACGGTCAGGTTTTTAACCCAGAATAACTGCGCGGGGGATGAAACAGGAAAAAGAACCATGTTCAACATGAATCCAGTTGAAATGATCATCATTGGTGTGATTGCCCTGGTGGTGGTAGGCCCTCGAGGATTGCCCGAGATCGGCCGCATGGTCGGCAAGTGGATGCGGACCTTCCGGGAGGCAGCCGATGAAATGAAGCGGGGCCTCAATTTCGAGGAAGACTACCGCCCCACATCGACTTACAAAAGGCTTCCTCCCTCCACACCCGCGGCCGACACACCAGCCACAGCCACTGAACCGGTCCCCGTCGCCGCTGAAAATCAGGAGTCTGCCGAAACCACCTCCGAGGATAAAAAGCCCGAACCTGCGAGTGTTTCTCGTTCTGCCATTTCCCCTGCTGCATTCGAAACCGACGACTGATGAAATCTGATGTTGAAATGACGTTCATGGAGCATCTGGAGGAACTCCGGACCCGCATCCTCTATTGCATCTATATCGTTCTGCCGGCGATCTGCATTTCTTTCTACTTTGCCGACCCGATGATGCGGCTTCTGACATACCATGCACGGACTATTCCTGAGCTTTCGTCGCCACTGCACCTGCCATTCAAATATGCCTTCAGCCCGATCATCGGCCCATTGGTTATTTATGATCCCCCCTCCTCCCATTCGATCCTTGTCGGCCTTTCGCCGACCGAGGTGGTGATCGCTTACATGAAAGTGGCTCTGGTGGCGGCCCTGTTCTTTGTCATGCCTTTTATCATGTATCAGATATGGAAATTTGTTGAACCAGGCCTGAAAGAAAGTGAGAGGAAATTTCTGGTCCCGTTTATTCTTTCATCGTGGCTCAGCTTCATCATTGGCGGTTTGTTCGCCTATGCCATCATGATGAAAGTGGCGGTTCCATTCCTGGCCGGATTTGGTGAAGGTCTGGTGGAAAATACATGGTCACTCGCAAGCTTTGTCAGCTTCACCCTGACTATGATGCTTGTTTTCGGAATTGTATTCGAGCTGCCGGTGGTAATTGGCCTGCTTTCGGTCCTGGGTATTGTGACACCGTCATTTCTTTCAAAATACCGGCGCCATGCGATCCTGGTGATCTTCATCGTGGCCGCTGTTCTGACTCCGCCTGACCCGGTCACCCAGACACTTCTGGCAGTGCCGCTGATGGTCCTTTATGAAATATCGATCATTGTCTCGAAGGTGATCAGCCGAAAGCGGGAAACCTCCCTGGTGAAGGTGTGATTCACAGGAGCTGCTTTCAGGCTCCCTGTTTTTCAGCCGGCAATCCGGAGAGTTCCTCCTCGGCATCCAGGGAAGCTCCCCTCAGGTAGCGATCGATTGCGAAGGCCGCGCGTTTTCCTGCTCCCATCGCTTCGATCACTGTTGCGGCGCCGATGACAATATCCCCCCCGGCAAACACTCCCGGGATATTCGTGGCTCCGGTCTTTTCATCAGCGATGATGTTGCCCCACTTGTTCAATTCCAGGCCGGGAGTATTTCTGGTCAGCAGCGGATTGGCTTTGTTCCCCAAAGCCGGGATGACCATGTCACAGTCGATTTTGAACTCGGAGTCTTCAATCGGGACCGGACGCCGCCGTCCTCCTTCATCCCGGTCTCCCAGCTCCATGCGGATGCACTCCATCCCGCACACACGGTTTTTGTCATCACCCAGAATCTGTTTCGGGTTGGTTAACAGCTGAAATTGTATCCCTTCCTCTTTGGCATGATGGATTTCCTCCAGGCGTGCCGGCATTTCCGCTTCGGTGCGGCGGTAGACAATGGTGACCTCATCGGCTCCCAGCCTCAAAGCCACACGGGCGGCATCCATGGCGACATTTCCCGCCCCGATCACTGCCACTTTCCTGGCGGTGATCACCGGTGTGTCATATTCCTCCATGCAGTAGGCTTTCATGAGGTTCACACGGGTCAGGAATTCATTGGCGGAGTACACTCCAATCAGATTCTCACCCGGAATCCCCATGAACACCGGTGCTCCTGCTCCGACCGCGATAAAGACCGCCTCAAAGCCGCTTTCCATCAACTCCGCAATTGTATGAATCTTGCCGATGACCATGTTCAGCTCGATCTCGACCCCGAGGCTTTTTACATAATTGACTTCCCGGTCGACAATCTCTTTCGGGAGGCGAAACTCGGGAATTCCATACCGAAGAACCCCGCCGGTATCATGAAATGCCTCGAAAATCGTGACACGGTACCCCATCTTCGCCAGGTCTCCCGCGCAGGTCAGGCCCCCGGGGCCACAACCGATGACAGCCACCTTTTTCCCGAATGGCTTTGGGTGAACCACACTCGAGCCATCGATGTGCGCTGCCTCCCAATCGGCGACGAAACGCTCGAGGGCGCCGATCGCCACAGGCTCATGCTTCTTGCCAATGATGCAAAGGCCCTCACACTGATTCTCCTGTGGGCAGACACGCCCGCAGACAGCCGGGAGACTATTCTTCTCCTTGAGGATATGGGCTGCATCGGACAGATTTCCATTCCTGACAGCTTCGATGAAGTTCGGAATATCGACCATCACCGGGCAGCCATCCACGCATTTCGGCTTCTTGCAGCTCAGGCAACGGTTCGCTTCTTCGATGGCCTGATCAACTCCAAAACCGAGTGCAACTTCCTCAAAATTCTGGCTTCTTCGTTTAGGTTCCCGGGCGGGCATCACTTGGCGGGGTTTAATGCGCACTGGTGTTTCTTTCCTTCCATTTCTTCCTGGTAATGAAGAAGTGAGTCTGCTTCAAAACTCAGGTAGGTCCGCTGCCGTGCGCTGAGTTCATCGAAGTCGACACCACTCCCATCAAACTCCGGGCCATCCACACAGGCATAATAGGTCTGCCCATGGACAGTGACCCGGCAGCCTCCACACATCCCGGTTCCATCAACCATGATCGGATTCAGACTGACAACAACCGGTATTCCATGCTTCTTGCAGACGTTCGTGCAGGCTTTCATGTGGGGGACAGGGCCGATTGAAATCACCTCATCAAAACGGGTTCCTTTCTGGATCAAGTCCCCAAGCACCTGTGCCGCATAGGCATGAATCCCAAAGGATCCATCATCGGTGGCGATATAGGTCTCATGGCTGATCGCTTCGATACGGTCCATCCAGAACAACAAATCCTTGTTTCTTGCCCCAAGGATTGAAATAACCCGATTCCCGGCCTGGTAGCAGGCTTTGGTCTGCGGATACATCGGTGCAACCCCCAGACCTCCTGAAACAAAGCCGATCACTTGGCCGCCGGGGGGAGCCTCACGGTCCTTGCCGAGCGGGCCTACCAGGTCCAGCAGTTCGGCGCCTTCTTCGAGTGTCCCCATCATCGTGGTGGTTTTGCCGATTTCCTGAACCACCAGAGTGATGGTTCCCTGGCCATTATCACTATCGGCGATGGTCAAAGGAATCCGTTCGCCTTTCGGATCGACACGTACGAGGACAAAATTCCCTGGACGGGCTTTGCGGGCAATCAGAGGGGCTTCGACCACGTATTCCTTGATCTTCGGTACCAGTGTTTTCTTAGTCAGGATTCGAAACATCTCGATTTTCCGCTTTCCCGTTTCTGATTATCTCGGTGTGTGATCCGATGGGCCGCTGTGGCCATAAGGGTCCTGATCGAGGTACGGCTGGTTGTCGATCGGAACAAATTCATTGACCGCCTTCCAGTTGAACTGGACATCGAATGGATCCAGAGCCTTTTGAGGATCAAAAATTTCCTTATTGACCGGAAGTGCGTTGTAAGCAGCAAGGTTATCCGGCTGATCGGTGAACATATCCGCCAGATCCGATGAAAATCCATCATACTGGTTGAGCGCAGGCAATCCCAGGATCAGGAAAACTGTCTTCAGGATGCTCGCAGTGCTGGTGTGCGTATGGGAAACATAACCCTGCTTGATGTGGGGGCCGATGACAAGGCAGATGGACCGGTGTGCATCGACCGAGTCACGGTATCCCTGGGCATCATCCTCTGTCACAAAGATGACTGTCTCTTTCCAGAAAGGGCTGTGGCTGATCAACTCGACCAGGCGGCCGAGCGCCAGATCATTATCGCTCATGTAGGACCCCCAGTAGGGATACCCATCAGCAGGCCTTTCATCCGCACCATGGTCGTTCGGCAGCATCATCGTGATCACACTTGGAAAGGGTTCTTTTCCCGAGAGCCATTTGTCCTTGAACTCCTTCTCGAACATATCCATGCGGAACTGGTCGGGGATGTTGGTATTGTAGGTGGCGAACATCCGGGAGGTCCGGTCGAACAGGGCTTTCGGCATGGGATAATTGGTGGTTATCTTGATGCCGGTGTAACGGTCTTCCTGGTCCTCGATCTGCGGCGCGAACTCGAATCCCAGGCCATAGTTGAAGAACGAAACTCCACCCCTTTCAAAATGCTCCCAGATTGATCCGGCTTCGTTGTAATCCTCCGGATATATGGCGCCTGAAGAACCAATAAACGCAAAATTCCCGGGGCCATCCCCTTTGGCGTTTTCGCCGATCTTTGCCTCCATGAACTCATTCGGATAAGTTCCCACCAGCCATCGGTGCCCATCCACAGAATGGTCTGAATCACAATAGAAATTATCACAGACTGCGAACCTCTCAGCCAGCGCGATGTGGTTCGGCATGAGGACCACATCTTTCACGGATCTCGTATTATCTTTGCTGGTGACAGTAATCGGTACGCCGAGGCGGCAGGTATCCGGATCGCCTTTCCCTCCCTTAAGCGCCCCGTAAACTTCGTCGTAAGTCCGGTTTTCCTTAGTGACATAAATGACATGTTTGATAGTGCTTTTACCTTTGGAAGAAATTGCGGGCACTGGTGATTGAGGTGAGCGTGTGTATTCCGATGCAGGAATAAGATGGACATTGTTTTTGAGAACTGCCTGGGTGGCTTCATCCAGCCGGTTTTGAATATCCGAGAGGTCGTGGATCGAAACATAACCGCGCATCAGATCTCCAATACCGGTCGGGTCGCCCGCTTTATGCCCCGGTCCGGCATTCGGTCCGGATCCAATGCCCTTGGCATTCGAGACATACAGCGTTTTCCCATCCCGCGAAACTGCCAGCTTGCTCGGAAACCAGGCTGCAGGGATATGCCCAAGAACTTTGAAGTCGGTAATGCGGATAATTCCCACTGCATTGATTCCCGCTTCGGCTACATAAAGAAACTGATGATCCGGAGAAAGCGCCAGGCCGAAAGGAATCATTCCGCGGAGATGATCCGTACGCGGATCCAGTGTCAGATTAATGTCCTGCAGCCTCTGATTAGTTGCAGCATCGATAACAGTTATGCTGTCATTGCTGCCATTGGATACAAACACATATCGATCAGTCGCCGCCAGCGAATTGGGACTGCTCCCGCCCACTGCCGGAAAATCCTCCAGCTGCTCACCTACCAGGTGCCCGGATTTCGTTTTGGCGACTACTTTCTCCTTGTCGGTCTCGGAGATATCGACTGTAAAAACCGACATTCCAAGAATATCGTTGGGATCGCCAAGGCCCGGGGCTTTGACTCCATCGATCGTGACACCTTCTTCCGCCTCTTTGGAGGGCACACCATAGGGAGGGAATGGAATCCATGCCTCCTCCCCGGATTCCTTTCGCAGGAGGGCATATTCATACATGCCCACATTGGCGACATAAGCTTTCTTCCCATCGGTCGAGAGAGTCACTCCGAATGGATACCGTCCGACAGGGATTGAACGCAGAACCCTGCGGTTTGCCACATCGATGATCAGGAAGCGGAAATTCGATTGGTCAACCGCGTAAATGTATTTGCCATCAGCGGATATGCGCAGATCTCCCAGATAGCCATGTTCATATTGCTTTCCATCACTTGCATGAGCGCAGTCCAGACGGAATACCCGCTCCCGGGTTTCCAGATCAAAAGCCAGCACACTCCAATCCCGGCCTCCCGCGGCATACAGGATTTTGCTGTCGGGAGAAAAAGCGAGCCCCATGAAAACAGCCTCCAGCACACCGTCTTTCTGATCAGGGGTTTCTGGAATCTGAAAAATTTGAGGATTCCCCGGATCTTTGAGGTCAATCAGCGACAGGCCAACCGGGCGCCCGCTGTTGGCAGTTACGACAAACCGCCCATCCGGGCTGAGCGCCAGCCCATAGGGGTGTGGGTGGACACGGATCATTTTCCCCCAGGGAGTGACCAGACGGCCATTTGGAAGGACTGTCTCTCCGCTTTCATTCCGCTCCACATAACGTTCACCTGAAGGGGATCGCATCACCCAGTCCGAAGCTGCCGCAGCCTCTCCAAAGACCCATCCTGATGAAAGGGCCAGAATGCAGGCATACAGGGTCATCTTATACATGGACATCTCCTTCGTTTATTATCCAGCTCGCAAGCCTTGGTTTTTATGATTCAAAAAGGATCGAGTCCCTGGCGGGAAATCATCCCATACAGTTCAGGCTTTGTTTTCTCTGGCAAGAATTGTCTCAATATCCGGTGAGAGTGACAATATGCCATCCAGATGGCTTTTCATAATGACCAGAATCACTGCCTGCTGTGCCCGAATCAAAATCAACTCACCGCCCAGCTGGCTGGTTTCCTGATGGGCTCCCACAATCATGCCCAACAGTGCGCTGCTGATTGTTTCGATAAACTTCAGGTCGAGGAGGATCTGTTTTTTTCCGGATTTCAACAGGTTCTGAATTGAATCCAGGACAATGGTTGGGTTCTCCTCAACCCGCTGCGGGTCGAGCTCCAGGACCTCGTATGACTGTAATCTCCAGTGTGAAAGCCCATGCGGATCGATATCGAATTCGGGCTTTTTATCGTAACGAAAACGGATTCGGTTTCCTTTTTCATTGAAACCGACATGAGACATGAAATGGCGGATCAGGAAGATTCCACGGCCGCTGGTTCTCCGCAGGGATTCTTCATGACGGGGGTCAGTAATCCGATGATAGGCAAATCCATCTCCTTCATCTTCGATTTCGAATCTGACAGAATCCCGCTCGACTTCGTAAGAGACTGTAATCTTCTTTCTCGTATCAGTCTGATTCCCATGCTTGTGGGCATTGATCAGTGCTTCATCCAGCGCCAGGCGGATTGCAAAGCGTGAGTTTTCGTCGAAATCTCTCCCCTCGATCTCCTGGAGGATTTCCCCCACGAGTGAGTAGATCGAATCGAGATCACTGGGTATGGTGACCCGATGAGCTGTTTTCATGGTTCGTATTCCTGCAATCAAAGAGATTACCAAAGCGTTGATAATGTCTCAATCCGTGTAATCCCTTTGAGCCGATATCCTCCTGCAATTTCGAACCGGATTTCTTTCTGGTTGAATGATTCCCGCTGGATTCCCGCTTTCGCGGGAAAGACGAATGGGGGGGGCGGGAAAGGCAACGGAGGGAGTGGGAGTGACAATGAAGGGAAGGGGAGAAAGATGCAACGCCACGGCCCACTGGCAGAGCGGGTAAGAAGAGCCTGGTGTAGGGGCGACATTCATGGCGCCCGGACAATCCCACCGCGCTCCTGAAAATCCCACCACACTCCCAAACATTCATGGCGCCCGGAAAACCTTGGCACCCGCCCCTGCCAGAACCCACATTACATCCTCTCAGTGGGTTTTCATGCTCATTCCAGTGATTATCCGCACCTGTTGCGAGCCGCCCGCAGCGTTGATAATATGAAGGCACTGAGGGGGCAACCAGCCAGATGTTTTTCCATCGATTCCATTTTTGCCGATCAATCAGGCTCATCTGGTCTCTGTCTATCCCGTTTGTTGCTTCGATGGATTCCGGTCCTGCCAATGCCGATTGGCCGATGTACCGGGGAGGGCCTTCGCTGGCTGGTGTGACCTCGGAATCAATCCCGTGCAATCTGGAGCTCGCATGGAGGTTCAAAACCGGCGGCCCGGTTCATTCCTCTGCGGCGATTCTGGAAAACACAGTTTATGTCGGATCGAATGATCAGGCGCTCTATTGCCTGGACCTCTCCAATGGCCAGAAAATCTGGAGCGTCTCAACTGAAGGGGATGTCGAATCTTCCCCTCTTGTCCTGGATGGAAAAGTTTTTTTTGGCTCCGCCGATTCCCACCTCTATGCAGTCAAATCGGATTCCGGAAACCTGATCTGGAAATATGAAACAGGCGATAAAATCCTGGGTGGCCCGAACTGGTTCAGGAAATCCGAAGCGGCTCCTGTTTCGATTGTCGTTGGAAGCTATGATGGAAAGCTGCATGCAGTCGATGCGGAATCCGGCAAGGCTCAATGGACCTATGAAACCGATAACTTCATCAATGGCTCCCCCGCGATCCTGGAAGACCGTGTTGTCGTGGGAGGCTGTGATGCCAGGGTCCACATTGTTTCTGCAACAGATGGCCAGAAAATCGCAGAGATTGATGCGGGCGCTTACATCGCCGCATCGATGGCCTTGGCCGGGGAGCATGGGTATGTCGGGCATTATGGTAACAAATTTTTATGTTTTGATCTGAAGAATCCACGAATCGTCTGGACATACCAGGATCGGTCTTTCCCCTTTTTCTCCTCTCCGGCAGTGGCTTCGGATCGTGTCGTGGTTGGCTGCCGGGATAAAAGGCTGCATTGTATCGACCGTGCCAATGGAACCCAGCTGTGGACTTTCCGCACACGCGGTCAGGTGGATGGTTCCCCTGTCATCTGCGCCGACAAGGTTCTGTTTGGCTCCGAGGATGGGAACCTCTATCTGGTATCCCTGGCAGAGGGAAAAGAACTCTGGAAGTATGATTTTGGCGAAGGAACCATCGCTTCACCTGCAGTCTCAAATGGAAAAGTTGTGATTGGAGCCGAAGATGGTTATGTCTACTGTTTTTCGATTCAATGAAACGCTTAGCTGATGCTGAAAGGTGCATCATTCCAGCAATGACAACTGTTTCAACCATAGTTTTATCTGGAAAGGATTCTGTTTCACCCCATCTCCTGCCCTGTGGACCAGGGGAGAAACATGGGTCTTGAATTATCCAAATCCATGCCGGTTCTCCCGGACAACGAAACACGTGGTGGAAGCTATTTTGTCGCCAACTATCCGCCCTTTTCTTTCTGGTCTCCAGAGGCCATTCCTTCCGCGCTCGAAGTTCTCAACGAACCTCCATGTCCAGGGACTCCCCTGGGGCTTTATGTTCATATTCCATTTTGTCGAAAGCGCTGCCATTTCTGTTATTTCAAAGTTTACACTGACAAAAATTCTTCTGAAATTCGAACCTATAACCACTCCCTGATCGAGGAGCTCGCACTCTATTCAAAGCTGCCCATTATTGGGGATCGCCACCTCCGCTTCATCTATTTTGGCGGGGGAACTCCATCGTATCTGTCCGCCAATCAGCTGCTCGACCTGTCAGCCGGCCTCAAAAAAATCCTTCCCTGGGACCAGGCCGAAGAAATCACTTTTGAATGCGAACCAGGCACTCTGTCTGAAGCCAAACTCCAGGCCCTTCGGGAAATGGGAGTGACACGCCTCAGTCTTGGGGTGGAAAACTTCAATGATTCGCTCCTTGAATTGAATGGGCGCGCCCATCGCTCGGGTGAGATTTATCGGATGTACGAATATGCCCGTCAAACCGGATTTCCTCAGATCAACATCGATCTGATTGCAGGGATGCTGGGGGAAACCGGGGATAACTGGCGGCACTGCATCGAAGAGACCATCTGCCTGAAGCCTGACAGTGTCACCATTTACCAGATGGAGATCCCCTTCAACACCACCATCTATCGCGAAATGAAAGCCTCGGGCCGTATGACCGCCCCGGTCGCCGACTGGGAGACCAAACGCCGTTGGGTCCAGCAGGCTTTCGAGGCCCTTGAACAGGAGGGGTATGCCATCGGCAGCGCCTATACCGCGGTTCGAAATCCCGGCCGGGTTCATTTTGTCTATCGTGATCTGCTCTGGCATGGGGCCGATATGATCGCCCTGGGTGTGGCATCTTTTGGCCACCTGAAAGGCTGCCATTTCCAGAATGTCAAAGATTTCGCAGATTACATCAGCCGGATCGAGGCCGGCTCCCTCCCCCTGCAGCGTGCCTGCCAGCTCGATGAACAGGAACGCTTCATTCGTGAGTTCATTCTGCAGATGAAGCTGGGGAGAATCTCAAAATACTACTTCATGGAGAAATTCAAAATCGATATCGATTCGGCCTACCGGGAGACGTTTGACTGGATGAGGAATCAGGGATGGCTTCACCAGGAGAATGGGGATCTGCTTCTTTCGCGGGAGCTGCTGCTGCAGGTGGACTCCATCCTTCACCATTTTTTCAAGGCTTGCCACCAGGTTCAGGCCTCTGAGGGAAGAACATGAACTATCTCAGGCTTCATGGGCGGAAGGTCCCGCTGTTTCCCCTTTCCGACTTTTACGAAGGGAAAAATCTGCCGGAAATATCCCTGGTGGATCCGGACGAAATGCCTCAGATCTGCAGGAATCTGCTTGTGCACCAGAATGACATGACACCCACTCTGGAGCGCCACTTCAACAGCCGGATCAAACTGAAAGTGATCCATTCTGTTCAGGTGGGGTTGTTGTACAAACGGGAAGTCCTGCTTGTGCTTGAAAAAAATGGGCAGCGTGTCGAATTTGGGGCCATCCAGATTCATCTGTCCAATTTCATCCCATCCCACCGGGCTTTGATCCTGGAGAACAGGATTCCATTGGGAACCATTCTGCACATGAACCGGATACCTCATATCAGCCAGCCATCAGCATATATCCATGTGATTCCTGATCCGGCCATTCTCAAAGCACTCGGCCTTGAGCAGCCGCAACCTCTTTTTGGGCGCTGCAACACCTTGAAAGATCTGGATGGCTGGCCCCTGGCTGAGGTCGTTGAAATAATCCCGCCACTTACAATTTCAGAGGAGAAATCATGATTGTAAACCATGACTATGATGTTGTTGTCATCGGAGGAGGACCGGCCGGATCGGCTGCTTCCACCATTCTGGCCGACAAAGGCTGGAAAGTCCTTCTGCTTGAAAAGGAGAAGTTCCCGCGTTACCACATCGGGGAGTCTCTCCTTCCTTATGGTTATTTCGTGCTCGAGAAGATCGGGATGCTGCCGGCGATGAAAGAGTCGGCGTTCACCAGAAAATACAGTGTCCAGTTTGTCAGCACGGATGGATCCGCCTCGATCCCTTTCTATTTTCACACCCACCTGGAGCATGAAGCGGCTCAGACCTGGCAGGTGAGGCGTGAGGTTTTCGATCAGATGCTGCTCGACAATGCCCGCAACCATGGTGTTGCTGTCCAGGAGCAGGTTGCAGTCAGAGATCTTGTTCAGCAGGACAGGCAGGTGGTGGGTGTCATCGCTCAGCCGAAAGAAGGCGAACCCATTGAATACCGTGCGCGCATGACCATCGATGCGAGTGGAAGAGATGCCCTTTCGATGCACAAAAATGGCTGGCGGGTCAAAGATCCGGCTTTGAACAAGATGGCGGTCTGGACCTACTACAAAGGGGCTTTGCGGGATCCCGGGATCGATGAAGGAGCCACTACTGTCGCCTATGTTCCGCAAAAGGGCTGGTTCTGGTATATCCCTCAGGAGGATGACATTGTCAGTGTCGGCATCGTTGCCGAGCCATCCTACCTGTATCGTGATGGACGCGATCCCCAGAAAATTTTCCAGAGGGAAATCAACAATAACCGCTGGATTCACGAACACCTCACCCCTGGAACCCAGACAGGGGGTTATCATCACACCGGTGATTACTCCTATCGTTCACGCTTCTGCGCACTTGATGGGCTGGTTCTGATCGGTGATGCCTTCGCCTTTCTCGATCCGGTCTTTTCGTCGGGTGTCTTCCTCGCGCTTAAAACTGCTGATCTGGCTTCCGAAGTTGTGCACCAGTGCCTCCAGGATGGGGATGTGTCCGCCAGCCGCTTTTCCGATTATGGGGAGACCACCTGCCAGGGGATCGAAGCCATGCGCAGCCTGGTTTATGCCTTTTATGACCAGGCCTTTTCCTTCGGGAAACTCATCCGGAAGTATCCCCATCTCAAGGGAGATGTCACCGATTGCCTGATCGGGAATGTGTTGATCGATTTCACCGAAATGCAGAATGCGATGGCGGAGTTTGCCTCCCTGCCGAAACCCTTGCCGCATGGCAGAGCTTTAGTTGGCAGTGGAATTGCCGGATGATCCAGGACTGATGAAAATCATTCAGCTGACTGCAGGCACCGGAAGTTTTCATTGCGGGAATTGTGTCCGTGACAATTCCCTGGTGCTGGCCCTTGAACAGCTGGGCCATGACTGTCTGATGGTTCCACTTTATCTGCCAATGGTGGTCGATGGTCCCGAACCCACGGCTGTAGCGCCACTTTTCTATGGCGGAGTGAATGCTTTTCTCCAGCAGCAGTTCCCCTTCTTCAGGAAGACTCCACGCTGGATCGATGCACTTTTCGATTCCCCCTCTCTGCTGCGCCTGGTTTCGCGCAAGACCGGGGCAACCAAAGCCAAGGACCTGGGTGAGCTGACTGTTTCGACACTCAAAGGTGAGGAAGGATACCAGGTCAAGGAACTTGACCGGCTGGTCGAGTGGCTCTGTGAGTACGGCAAACCGGATGTCGTCAGCCTCTCCAATGCCCTTCTTGTCGGAATGGCACGGCGCATAAAAGAGGCCCTTTCTGTCCCGGTGGTCTGCGCCCTTCAGGGCGAAGATGGCTATCTCGATGCCCTGCCTCCACCTTATAACTCCGAGGCCTGGGGTCTGCTGAAAGAACGGGCCAGGGATATCGACCTGTTCGTGGCTGTCTCGAACTATTATGCGGGTGTCATGAAAGCCCGGCTTGGGTTGCCTGAGAAACAGATTCGGACCATCTATAACGGGATATCTCTTGATGGCTATTCTTCCAGCATCCCAAGGCCCCGTCATCCGACCATCGGGTATCTGGCACGGCTCTGCTCTGTCAAAGGATTGGATACCCTGGTGGAAGCCTTTATCCAGCTCAAAAAGCGAAACACCATTCCGGGTCTTCGGCTGGCAGCGGCGGGGACCATGACCGATTCGGATGCCGGGTTTATAAAAAAAATCGAAGACAGGATCCGCAGCGCAGGCTGTGAATCTTCGGTTGTCATACAGCCGAATGTGACTCGCGAAGAAAAAATCCGCTTCCTCGAGAGCCTCAGCATCCTTTCAGTGCCTGCGGTTTATGGCGAGGCTTTCGGGCTTTATATCATCGAGGCTCTGGCTGCCGGTGTTCCCTTTGTGCAACCGGACCATGCGGCTTTTCCGGAATTGCTCGCTGCCACCGGTGGAGGTATCCTGTATGATCATACCGATCCGGATGGCCTGGTGGATTCACTGGAATCCCTCCTGCTTGACACTGAGAAACTCAATCATCTTGACCAGACAGGCCGCAAGGTGGTTCATGATCATTTTTCAATGACCCGTATGGCGCAGGAATTTATCGACTCCCTCCAGCTGCTGGTTCCATCCGGACATGTCCTATGATCGAGCTCAACCATTTTCCCTGGTCAGAAACGGCGGATAGCCATGGCTTATGAATTTCACTATCGAAAAATGGTCGAGTTTCATGAAACCGATATGGCGGGGATTGTTCATTTCTCCAACTATTTCCGTTACATGGAATCAGCCGAACACGCCTTTTACCGTTCACTGGGGCTGACCGTTCATTGCACCCGGGATGGGAAAATTGTCAGCTTCCCGCGTGGCAAAGTGGAGTGCCGTTATTCCCAGGTCCTTCGTTATGAGGATCTGGTGGATATCCACCTGCTTGTCCGCGAGAAACGGAAAAAGGTCATTCGGTATGAATTTATTTTCTCACGTGTTCTCGGGGAGCAGATTGAAGAGGTCGCCAGAGGGGCAATGACAGTGATCTGTGTCACCCAGGAGAATCCTCATGGGCCATTCAAATCGATTCCGATTCCCGATTTCATCGATCGCTGGATCGAAATCGCCCCCGAAGAAGCGGGTGCTCCGGCATCGATCCAGAAAACCTGAGGAGGTTCGGACCATTGGGAGTTCATGCAACAGGACAGACCGGGACCGCCTGGCTGATGTACTCGATGATGACTGTGGTTGCCTGGGGGCTGTATGGAATTTTTCTCCATAGCGGCCAGGTTTCGATGGGTGATCCGATCAATGGAAGGTATAAGGCTTTTCTGTTTGTCGGGCTGGCGTACTTCCTGACTGCTGTCATCGCCCCGATCGGTGTCCTCGTTGCCAATGGGGCTTCCTGGCATTTTCCAGTAAAAGGGATGGCCTGGTCTCTCCTGGCAGGTGTTGTTGGTGCTGCAGGGGCCTTCGGAGTCCTGCTTGCATTTGGTGCCCGGGGAACCCCGAGCGTGGTCATGTCGATTGTCTTTGCCGGTGCCCCGGTGGTGAACGCCCTGGTATCCCTGATCCAGCACCCACCCCATGGAGGATGGGGTGCATTGCGCTGGCAGTTTATAACAGGGATTCTGATGGCTGCGCTGGGAGGGTGCCTGGTGACTCTCTACAAACCGGCTCAGTCCCCCGGTTTACATCCCTCCCTCCCTCATGCCGTTTCAGTGGAGTCTGCGCCAAAATGATCGGGCCGCAGAAATCCTCCAGGGAGCGGATTGAAGCGGGCCAGCTTGGGAGCCTCCAGCAATTACTGTCCTGTCTGGTTCGATCCAACCGTTATTATGCCCCGATCCTTGAGAAGGCTGGCCTGGATGGGTCGATTGGCTCCCTGCAGGATTTCACCTCACGGATGCCCTTTACCACCAAACACGACATGGCCCGCGATCAGCAGGAGAATCCCCCTTTTGGAACAAATCTGACTTATCCACTCGAAAAATATGTTCGGTTTCACCAGACCAGCGCCACTACCGGATCTCCCATGCGCTGGCTGGACACCGCCGAGAGCTGGGAAGGCCTGATTGCAAACTGGGATCAGATCTTTCTGGCTGCGGGGGTGAATGCTGCGGACCGCATTCTGTTTACATTTTCATTCGGCCCGTTCCTGGGGTTCTGGTGCGGGTTCGATGCGGCCTGCCGCCTGGGTTGCCTCTGCATCCCCGCGGGAGGAATGAGCAGCCTGGCACGGATCAATCTGCTGATCGAATCAGGTGCGACTGTTCTGTGCTGCACCCCGACCTATGCCCTTCGTCTGGCAGAGGTTGCCGCTGAGGAGGCGGTTGACCTTTCCGCCTCGAAAATCCGCCTGCTGATTGTCGCCGGGGAGCCTGGGGGAAGCATTCCCTCCACCCGGACCAGGATCGAATCAGCCTGGTCCGGAGCCAGGGTTTTTGATCATCATGGAATGACCGAAGTCGGCCCGGTTTCTTTCGAATCACCGCATCACCCCTGTGTCCTGCATGTGATTGAATCCTCTTATCTGGCCGAGGTGATTCATCCCGAAACAGGTGAGCCAGCCCTGGAAGGCCAGACAGGCGAACTGGTCCTGACCACTCTGAACCGCCATGGGTCACCCCTGCTGCGCTATCGTACCGGCGATCTGGTCTGTCCGGTCTGGTCAGGGGGAGAATTATATGGGAGAACCGAAGTCGCCCTGGTTGGAGGGATCATCGGACGGGTGGATGAAATGGTTGTGATACGAGGTGTGAATGTCTGTCCGAGCTCGATCGAAGGCGTTATCCGTTCTTTCTCCGAGGTTGGCGAGTACCGGGTTGAGGTGCATGGCGGCACATCGATGCCTGAAATGCGGGTGGTGATTGAAGCGGATGGCTGGGATGATGCAATACAGGGAGTTGCCGAATCCATTGAGAAGCAGTTTCGCCTGGCTTTCAACCTGCGGATTCCTGTCTCGGTTGCTCCGAAAGGCGCACTCCCGCGTTCGGAAATGAAGTCCCGGCGCTGGATCATTGAAAACACTGGAACATATCATGCCTGAGGAACCACTTCTCTCATTGCGCGAAGTCAGCCGATCCTTTCCACTTGAGGGAGCCTCACGGACGATCGAGGTGCTTCGTGATATCTCGCTCGATATCCATGCCGGGCAAACTCTGGCCATCATGGGGCCTTCCGGTTCCGGGAAGAGCACACTGCTGAATCTGATGGGTGCACTGGATCAGCCCTCCTCCGGCTCGATCATCCTCAACGGCAGGGACCTGACAACACTCACCAGCAAAGACCTGGACTCAATCCGCAACAGCCGGTTCGGATTTGTCTTCCAGTCCCACTACCTCCTTCCACAGTGCACCGTTATCGAAAATGTCCTCATCCCGACACTGGCCGATGGCCGCAGGGCCTCGACTCCGGAAGACGAGAAAAGGGCTGTGGATCTGCTGGAGCGTGTCGGCCTTCAGGATCGGATTCAATCTTTTCCCGGCATGTTGTCCGGGGGGGAGCGTCAACGGGTCGCGGTGGTGCGGGCATTGATCAACCAGCCGGCCCTTCTGCTGGCTGATGAACCGACCGGCTCTCTGGATCAGCACACAGCGGGCCAGCTGGCGGAACTGCTGGCTGGTTTGAACCGTGATCTCAAAGTGACTCAGGTGGTGGTGACCCATTCACAAGAGCTGGCCGCCTGCATGGGGCTGGTTTATGAACTCAGAGAAGGGCGGCTGGCTGGATCTGATCCCAAGGCTCATTGACCTTCTCCTGATATAACCGATCCGCAATGAATCGACTCAAACTCCTCCTGCGCAGCCTGGCTTACCAACGATACTCCCATTGTGCAGTGATGTGTGGAGTTGCAGTCGGTTGCACTGTCTTGACAGGGGCGCTGCTTGTCGGTGATTCGATGGACTACACCCTTCGCTGGGTGGCCCACAAACGCCTGGGGGGTGTGGAATCTGTTTTGCTCGCCCAGAACCGTTATTTCCGCCAGTCTCTGGCCGATGATCTGAACCGCAAGGCTTCCTTAACCGCAGCGCCAGTCCTTCAACTCAATGGCTCGATCACCGGAATGAAAGAGAACCTCAGGGCCAACCAGATCAAGGTCCTTGGAGTCGATTCCGCCTACTGGTCGTTTGCCGGCAAACCTCCAGCTGCATTTCAGGGTGTGGCTGTGAATCGAAAACTGGCGGAAAAGCTGAAAATATCTCCCGGGGATGAAGTGATCCTGCGTGTTGAGAAACCAAGCCTGCTGCCTCGCGATGCCCCCCTCTCCACCATCGAGGATCTCTCAGTTGCACATCGTGCAAAAGTCATCGAGATCATTTCCGATGAATCCCTGGGTTCATTCAGCCTGGAAGCCAGCCAGGTGCTTCCTGCCAATGTTTTCATTCCCATAGAGAAGCTTCAGGAGCTGGTGAATCTTCAAGGCCAGGCCAATCTGATGCTTCTCCGGGAGAATTTGCCAAAGCCGGCTGATTCCAAATCCTTATTTTCACACATCCGGGAGTGTCTGCAGATTGCCGATTATGGCCTGGAACTGCGCTCTCTTTCGAATCGGAAAGAGTTAGAGTTGCGTACCAGGCGGATTTTTCTCGATCCACCGGTCCTCGAGGCTGCCAGAAAAACTGGGCAGCCACTCACACAGATTCTCACCTATTTTGTCAATGAAATCCGCAAAGGAGATCATTCGGCGCCCTATTCGATTGTTGCCTCGATGGATCCCATTCCGGGAGGAATCGAACCACCACTGTCCCGGGATGAGATCCTGTTAAACCAGTGGCTGGCGGATGATCTTGGAGCACAGGCTGGCGATTCCGTTGAAATGGCTTATTTTGTTCTCGGCCCGATGCGGCATCTGATCGAGCATCGAAGAACATTTCGAGTCCGGCAGATTGTTCCTGTGGAGGGAAACTGGCTGGATCCGGACCTGATGCCCGATTTTCCCGGGATGGTGGGATCCGAAAACTGCCGGGACTGGGAACCCGGTTTTTCGATCGATGTATCCCGAATCCGTGACAAGGATGAAGCCTACTGGGACCACTTCCGCGGATCTCCCAAGGCGTTCGTTTCGCTCCAGGCCGGGCAGGAAATGTGGAGCAATCGCTTCGGAAGCCTGACAGCCCTTCGCTTCCCCGGTGCACACAGTTCCATTGCGGAACTCTCCATCAGCCTCCTCAAGCACCTGGAACCAGAAAAAATGGGCCTCAGCCTTCGCCCAGTTCAGGAGGAGGCCCGGCAGTCCACCGATGAAGCCCAGGATTTCAGCCAGCTCTTCCTCGGATTCAGTTTCTTTCTGATCGTTTCTGCACTCCTGTTGATCGCTCTTCTGCATCGGTTCTCGATTGAGCAGCGAGGCAGCCAGATCGGCTTGATCCGGGCTGTCGGCTTATCCAGATCTTTTGTCCTGTCCTGGCTGAGCTGGGAGGGGATGGTCATTTCGTTCATCGGGGTAATAGCGGGTGTGGCATTCGGCCTGCTGTTTGCCCAGGGGATTCTCTATGCCCTGGCATCCATCTGGTCCGGTGCAGTGGGTTCAGAGACACAGATTTTATTCCATGCCCAACTGGCGACCCTGTTCAAAGGAGCGGGGATCAGCCTCTTCCTGTCCGAGTTCGTGATACTGCTGGTTGCACGGAAATTAAGTCAAAAACCACCCAAAGAACTGCTGGCAAGGGCCGGTATCGAATCCAGCCTTGGTTATTTCAACCCCCGCAGGCCAATGTCCCTTCCGGTTGGCATGGCGCTGCTGGCGGTGGCCATAATATCCCTGTTCCTGACACCGGCTGACTCCTCAGGAGCATTTTTCGGGCTGGGAGGATTGCTCCTCCTGGCGATCCTGCTCATCTTCAATGGGTGCCTTCGCCGCTCTGCACCATCTACGAACAGGCCGGTGCTTTCGCTTTTCACACTCGGTTTCGGCAACACCCGGAGACGGCCTGGCCGGAGTGTGGCTGTCGCAGCCATTCTGTCGGCGGGTGTCTTTATGATTGTCGCTGTTGGGGCGAATCGCAAAAATCCAAACGATAATCCTTATCTGCGCTCCACGGGAACAGGGGGATTTCCCCTGGTTGGCACGACATCTCTCCCTGTTCTGCAGGATTTAAATTCGGAGGAAGGATTAAACACCTTTGCCCTTTCAAAGGGAGATTTGCCCGGAGTCAGCTTTGTGCCATTCAAAGTTCGGGATGGGGAAGATGCCAGCTGTCTGAATCTGAACCGTGCACACACCCCGATGCTCATGGGAGTCGACCCTCACCTCCTCGACCAGCGCAAGGCCTTCTCATTTTCAGGGGTTATTGAGGGTGAAAACATTCAAGAACCCTGGTTATTGCTTGACAAAGGCAAAGATCTGGGCATTCTCCCGGGCATTGCCGACCAGGCCACCCTGGTCTGGGGGCTGCACAAGAAACTGGGCGATACGCTGACCTACATCGATGAACAGGGCAGGCCTTTTGAAGTCCGGATTGTCGCAACTCTGGCAGCCTCGATCCTCCAGGGGCGGATCCTGATCTCTGATAAAAACTTCCAGCAGAAATTCCCCTCTGAAAGCGGATACCGGTTCATGCTGGTGGACTGCCCCGCCCAATCACTGACAGCAGTCCAAATGGCTTTATCTCAGGCACTGGCCGATATCGGACTGGATCTTTCCCTGAGCCGTGAACGGCTGGCTGAATATCTCGCGGTGGAGAACACATATCTTTCCATTTTCCAGGTGTTAGGCGGGCTTGGGTTGATTCTGGGGAGCATGGGGCTTGGCTTGCTGGTTCTCCGGAATGTGCTGGATCGGCAGGGTGAACTCGCCCTGCTGCGAGCAGTAGGCTACTCCAGGAAAAAAGTGCGATCTCTGATTTTTCAGGAGCACTGTCTGCTGTTCCTGGTGGGTGTCGGGAGTGGGTGCCTGGCTGGTGGATTGGCGATATATCCACACATCACACACAACATTGGTGATCTACCCTGGCTCTCTCTCGGGTTGACACTCCTGGCGCTTCTGGTCAATGGCCTGGCCTGGATCGGGGGGGCCACACTCTTGGCACTGCGCGGCCCCCTGCTAAGCTCGCTGAGTCGAGAATAACATCTCTCATGAAGGAGTCTGATGGGTATGCGTCTATATCAGTTTTTCATTTTCCTGTGCCTGGTTATCCCGGTAATTTCATCCGCCGAAGAGGCCGCACCACCACCCGCAGGGGAGCTCTATCGGAATGATTTCAGTGCCGCAGAAACCGGAAAACCGGGCAAGGAGTTTCTGATTCTGGATGGGAAATTCACGATCGTCGATGTCGAGGGCAACCGGATGCTCGAACTGCCCGGCGAGCCTCTCGAATCCTACGGCCTTTTGTTTGGCCCCAGCCAGAAAGAGGGGGTTCAGGTGGAGGGGCGCATGTTGAGCGAATCCACACGCCGGACTTTTCCGGCCTTTGGAATTGGGCTGAATGGAGTCAGCGGCTATCGGGTTCTGGTGGCCCCCGCGAAAAAATCGATCGAGATTTATCGTGGAACTGAAGTCAAGGCAACTGCGCCATTCACATGGAAATCGGGTGCCTGGACTCACCTCAAGCTCGAAGTGGCCACAACCTCCGAAGGGAAGTGGCTGGTAAAAGCCAAAGTGTGGCAGGAAGGCTCGGAAGAGCCGGCTGATTGGGTATCCTTTGAAGATGCGAAAGAGCCGCCCAAGGGCAGGGCCTCCATCTGGGGAACACCCTTTTCGGGGAAAAAAATCTATTATGACGATCTCGTGGTCCGATCAGCGGTTCCTTGACAAAAACACCGGTTGATTGACAGTTACCCACTTTGGAGGAATACAAATGAAAGATCCACGCTGTGAAAAACTGCTTGAAGAAATGCACCACCACCTTCACAGGGAACTCCTTCCTTTCTGGCTGACTCATGGAGTCGATGAAGAATACGGGGGGTATCTCACTTACCTCGATCGAAATGGAAACCCCACCGGCGAGACAATCAAAACCCATCTCTGCCAGTGCCGCATGATCTACACTTATTCTTCGGCCCATCGCGCCGGGCTGGGGAATGGGCGTTGCCTGGATATTGCACGCCAGGGTGTGGATTTCATGCTGCGACATTTCTGGGATGACAAGAATGAAGGGTGGTTCTGGACCTGCGAGAGGGATGGCACTCCCCTCAACCGGAGCAAGCTCACTTATGGCCATTCCTTCGCCATTTACTGCCTCAGCGAATACTGCATGGCCTCGCAGGATAATGCTGCGCTGGAGTGGGCGCTTAAAACATACAATGTCCTTCAGACACGCATCGCGGATAATTTCCGCGGTGGTTATTACGAGTTCATGGAGGAGGATTTCTCTCTCAAACGCCCGGGAAAATATGGCGGCGACCGGAAATCCTTCGATGTCCACATGCACCTCATGGAGGCGATGACCAACCTCTATGAAGCCACCGGATCCCGTGTCCACAGGGACCGCACCCTGGAAATTGTCAACCTGATATTTGCACGCATGATTCATCCCGCCTTTGGAACCGGAATTGCCCAGTTCTCGTTTGACTGGGAACCTCTGCGCGCCATCCTCTTTGCTGATGTGTGGGGGTCGGATCGTGATGTCGATGATCAGGAGGGGCGGCCACTGGACAACACCAGCTTCGGCCACAATGTCGAATTTGCATGGCTCCTCAACCACACAATCCGCATCCTGAATCTGGATCGTGGGGAATACCTCGAAGCCTTCCGTAAGTTATATGACCATGCAGTCCAATATGGGGTCGATTGGAAAAATGGGGGGATATTCTGTGAAGGCCCCAATGAGGGGCCTGCACGTGAACGCAACAAGGAATTCTGGCAGCAGGCTGAATGCCTGGTTGGTTTTCTCGATGCGTTTCTGCTCTTCAATGACAGGAAATACCTCGATGCGTATGAAAACATCCATCGCTTTGTGATGGACTCTGTCATCAATCATCCGGTTGGCGAGTGGTTCCCGCTTTTCGATGAAAACAACAATCTGATGTGGGACTACATGGGCCATGCCTGGAAGATCAATTACCACACTGTCAGGGCGGCGATTCAATCCTGCCAGCGCCTCGAAACTCTCTGCAAATCCTGATCAATCTGCTTATTGAAACTGGGGGCATCGATGAATGGTGCCCCTGTTCCTGTCAGTATTCCCACCAGAAATAAATTCCCAGTGGTTTCATTGTTGGCGTGGCTGTCGCTGATGGTGTGGCGGTGAATGTCGGGCTGGGTTTTGGAGTTCGTGTCGATGTCGGCAGGAGGGTTGGCGTGGCGGTCGATGCCGGCTGTGAAGTCAGGGTTGGAGTCCTCGTCATCGATAATGTCTCCGAAAGAGTCCTGGTCATTGTCATGGTCCATGTCGAGGTCCAAGTGGAAGAGGGAATTGATGTCGATGTCCGAGTTGAAGAGGGAGTTGGAGTTGATGTCATTGAGGGCGCCTGCGTTGGTGTCGATAAAGCTGTGAATGTCGGAGCTGTCGAAGGTGTCGCTGAAAAAGTGGCTGTCCAGGTTCTGGATGGGCTGGCTGTATGAGTTGGTGTTGGCGCAGAGGTGCGTGTCAGGGTCATCGAGCGGGTCAGTGTGGGGGTTCTGGAACTGGTGGCAGTCCGTGTTGGAGTACGGGTGGAAGAGGCGGTACGGCTTGCAGTGGCGGTCCGGGTTCCGGATAAGGTTGCGGTTGGCCGTGCGGTGAAAGTTCCTGTCGGTGTCGTTGAGGGTGTCATTGTACGGCTGCTGCTGGGTGTGGGTGTTGCTGACCGGCTGCGGGTCGGGGTGCGGCTTTTTGTAAAAGTTGGGGTTATTGTTTGTGTTCGAGTCCCGCTGGGTGTGCGGGTCGGTGATATTGTTGGAGTGTCCGTTGCGGTTGTCGTCAGCGACAGAGTGGGGGTCTGTGTACGAGAGGGTAAAATTGTGGCTGTTTCAGTATGAGTTGAGGTTATGGATGGTGTAAATGTCTGTGTCGCTGTCGAAGTCACTGTCGGTGGCGGGGTGGGAGTCGAGGTAGTGGTGACAGTTGGAGAGGGAGTCGCAGTTGGTGATGGAATCTGTGTGGCCGTATGAGAATTGGTCACAGTCGGTGTGGCCGTGGGCATGGGAGTGTGGGTGAAAGTTACAGTGTGAGTGTCTGTCGGGGTAAAAGTTTCAGTGATGGTTGGAGTGTGGGTGAAAGTTACAGTGTGAGTGCCTGTCGGGGCAAAAGTTTCAGTGATGGTTGGAGTGTGGGTGAAAGTTACAGTGTGAGTGTCTGTCGGGGTAAAAGTTTCAGTGATGGTTGGAGTGTGGGTGAAAGTTACAGTGTGAGTGTCTGTCGGGGCAAAAGTTTCAGTGATGGTTGGAGTGTGGGTGAAAGTGCTGGTGGGAATGACCGTG
>WBZO01000662.1_pt1 | contig 67030 bp, 68 predicted proteins | sample 5204261 | NCBI WGS metagenome assembly WBZO01 (sample SAMN12412400, study PRJNA552823) | activated sludge metagenome | isolation source: activated sludge from anammox sidestream of wastewater treatment plant... | place: USA: North Carolina | collected 2017-09
GCCCTGGTCCTGGATCTTGGGCGTCTTGCGCGGCATGCCGTGGGTGTCCGTCTCCTTCGCGGCGGGCCGGTTGGTGCGCGTCCGCGGCGCGACGCCGAAGTCGACCTCCTGCAGCGCGTTCGCGTTCGTGATCGGCGCAGCGGCCTCCTCGAGGCCGAACACCTTGCGCGGCGCTGGCGCCACGAGCTTCGCCTTGTAGAGGCGTGCGAGCAGGCGCGTGACGTCGTTGTTCACCTGCGAGTCCTCGAGGCCCGCCTGGAGGAGGACGGTCTTCGGGGGCGTGCTCGGGAGCGACGCCCAGAGCGGCGCGAAGTTGATGCCGTCCGTCTTGTCCCAGCCGACGTTCGCGAGGGCCATGATGCTCGCGAACTCGAACGGGTCGGGGTAGCTCCGCTGGAAGGAAGGCGACATCTCCTGCCACTGCGAAGCGCGCGCGAGGATGAACCCGATCGACACGCCCGGGACGCCGAGCACCGCGCGCGTGACGTCTCGCGACGGCAAGAACACGAGGTTGCCCATCGTGCCGCCCTGCGAGTTGCCGTGGTAGTAGAGCCGCGCCGGATCGTAGAGCGGCTCGCTCGTCCCCGGCCGCTGCATCTTCGGCTCGCCGAGGAAGCGTCCCTTCATCAGCCGCTGGAGCGCGAGGTGGTTCATCACGCCCTGCAGCGGCTCCTCGGAGATGTGCGAGAGGTTCGTCGCGTCACGCGGCAGGCTCACGAACCAGGTGAGCCCCGCCGGCGTGTTCATCCCCTGCATGTCGCACGAGAGGACGATGAAGCCGCGCTGGTTGGCCCAGTTGCGCAGCCACCCGTTGTTCGCCTCCTTGTCGCTGCCGAGGAAGCCGTGACCGTACTGCACGACCGCGAGCTTGGTGCCCGGCGTGGACGTCGTCGCGATGCGCGGGATCTGCACCTTGAACTTCACGTCTTCGAAGCCCTCGATCGCGGGCAGCCCGCGGTCGTCGAGCCGGAGCCGGCGCGGCTTGCCCGCCTCCTCGGGGAGCATGAAGCTCGGGATCTTCGCCGTCGCCTCGAGGATCGTCGCGATCGGACCGTCCGGCCCGTCCGGATCGGATGTCACCTGCGTGATCGTGTACTCGGGTCCGGCCTCGCCGATCGCGTCGTACAGCCGATCGCGCATCGTCAAGAGGCGGCTCGTCGAGCCCTGCTCGGTCGTCGTCGTGAAGTCCCACGCGAGCTGCACCTCCGCGCGCGCGATGCCGAGCCGCTCGATGACCGGGAAGATCTTCTCGTCGAAGTGCGCACGCCGCGCGTCGATCCCGACGAGGGACGTCTTGGTCCGATCGCGCAGCGCCGCGAACCCGCGCGTGGCCGGTACCGGCTTGCCCGCGTCGTCGACGAGGCCGCGCACGATCACCACGTAGCGCCGGTCGTGCTTCAGCGCATCGGCGACGCGGAGCTGGATCACGCGCTTGCCCGCGTCCTCGGCGAGGTAGTCGAGCTCGGCCCAGTGCGGTGCGAGCTCGCCCGTGTCGGCGTCGACCACCAGCGTGCGGCTCTCCTTCTTCAGCGACGCGCCGATGTCCTCGAGCGCAGGCGCGCCCGCGAGCGAGGCGTTCGGGACAACGAACGTGATCGCGGGCACGACAGGGAAGCCGTCGTGGACGGCGAACGGCTCCGGGGACATCACCTCGCCGGTCTCGGCGTTCTTCGGCATCGTGGGGCCGAAGTCGAGATGGTGCGCCTGACCGTACGGCCCGCCCTCGCGGCGGAAGAAGTCCGAGGGGAACGGGAGCAAGCACGTCGATTCGTCGAGGTTGTCGCAGGTCTCGACGCCCTCGGGCGCGGGCTCCTCGTCGGGCGAGCTGCACGACGCCGCCGGTGCGGCGAGGAGGAGTGCCAGGGAGGCGGCGGCGAGCTTGGAATGCGGGCGAGCCATGGTTCTGCCCGGCCCCGTACCACGGCCTCGCGGACCGCCGCGTCTCATCTGCTCGGGGGCCGGGGACCGGCGACCACCTCGCGTGAGCATGCTCTTGGCATGCTCACCCGGACGGGGGCGCAGGCGCGCGGTAGCCGGCTCGTCTCAACTGGGCGAGCGCGGGACGGAGAAAGATTCTGGGACGGATGTCGGCGCCGCTCCGGAATCAGCGGGCGGAGGCTTGCGATGTACCTACGCGACGGACTCTTCTGCTTCTTCGCCGCCCTCGTCATCGGCGGCTGCTCGAGTACGACCTCGGCGGATCCCGGCGGATCCAGCGGAGGCTCCACCGGAGGCGCAGGCGGCGGCGCCAGCGCGGCCGACATCGACCGGTGCAAGGCCGCGTGCGACAAGATGAAGTTCTTCCAGTGCAGCTCCGCGGAGGAGCAGGCGCGCTGCTACGCCGACTGTGACAAGGCCAGTACCTCGCAGATCGAGGTGTTCACCGGCTGCGCGGAGAATTCGATCTGCGACCCTGCGTGCCGGACGTCCATCCAGCCGAAGGAGACGACGAAGGGAGGCGGCGGAGGCGCGAGCGCTTCGACGTGCGCGACGGCGTGCGACAAGCTCGTGAGCTGCAGCCTCATCCCCGTCGGCGCGAAGGCAGCCTGCAACAACGATTGCTCGACGAACGGCTACCAGTACCAAATCGACTGCGTGAACAACACCGCGTGCGACAAGATCAGGTCTGCGTGCGGTGGGGGCGAGTCGACGTCGTCGAGCAGCGATGGATCGGACACCGATCCGGCCGCGTCGTGCCTGGCCGAGTGTGACTCGATAAACTTCTTCCAGTGCGCGCCCGTCGAGTCGCACGCCACGTGCCGCTCGAAGTGCTCGAGCGCGGGCGCGTCGTCCCGTGACACGTTCACGTCGTGCTCGCAGAGCAGCGGTGTCGACTGCGACCGAAAGAAGGCCTGCCTCGACGCGTTCCTGAAGTAGAAGCCGCGCGGCCACGTGCTATGCGGGGGAGGTGAGGCGCGCGGTCCTCCTCGTCGTCGTTCTCCTCGTCGTCGCGTGGTCGCTTCACGCCGGCGCGGAGGAGCACGCGGGCGACGGCGCGCGGTTCGCGCTCGAGTCCCGGTCGAGCGCGGATGCGCGAACGTGCGCCGATGCAGAGGTGCTCCGCGCAAAGGTCGCGGAGCGCCTGGGCCGCGATCCATTCACCGAGGAGGCGAGCGCGAGGATCCGCGTCGCGTTCGCGCGAGACAAGGCGCGTGCATGGACGGCGGAGATCGGCCTCTTCGACGCGTCGGGCAATCGCGTGGGCGGTCGCGCGCTCACGCATGCCGGAGCGACGTGCGACCCGCTCACGACGTCGGTCGTCCTCACCATCGCCGTGCTCCTCGAGGACCTGGCGCCCGCGCCGCCGCCACCGGCCCCGCGGCCTGCTCCGGAGCCCACTCCGGAGCCGCCGCCCGCCGCGGGGCTCGATGTGGTCGCGCCCGCACCGCATGCGCCGGAGGCCGCGCCGCGGACGACGCGCGTCGACGTCGCGCTCGGCGCGGCGGGTGTTCTCGGCGGAGCGCCGGCTCCGAGTGGTGGCCCGGAGCTCGCGCTGGGGATCGACGTCGCGCACCTCCGCGTGGAGATCTCCGGGCGCATGATCCTGCCCGTCTCGTCGGAAGGCGACGTGGCCGTGCGAACGCGCCTCGTCCATGGCCGGCTCGCGCCATGTTATGGATGGCCCGTGCTCGCGGGGTGCATCGTCGCTGCCGTCGGGAGCGTGTCCGGCGAGGCGGTGGGTGAGGGGGTCGCCTCGTCGCGCCTCGCCGGTCAGCTCTATGCCGCCGGCGGTCTCGGCGCTCTCTCTCGCTTCTTCGTCGTGGACGATCTCCTCTTCGTCCGCGCGTCGATCGATCTCCTCTTCGCGGCGACACGCGCCGGCTTCGACGTCGGCGATCGCCGCGTGTGGACCGTGCCGGTGGTGTCCGCTGCGGGCGGGCTCGCACTCGGGGTGCGGCTCCCATGAACCGTACGGCGGCGGTGCAGCCGGCCCCCGCGCCGACGTTCCGTGAGGTGTTCGAGCGCGAGCTCTCGTTCGTCTACAACTCGCTGCGCCGCCTCGGCATCCGCGATGCGGAGCTCCCGGACGCGACGCAGGAGGTCTTCGCGACCGTCGCCGGCGTACTCGGCGACTACGATCCGTCGCGCCCGCTCAGACCGTGGCTGTTCGGGATCGCCTATCGCGTCGGCATGCGATACCTCGAGGTCGCGCATCGCCGGCGCGAGATCCCATCGGAAATCCCGGAGGCGCCCGATTCGTCGCCCGGTGCGGAGGCCGCGATCGAGCGGAACGAGATGCGCGCTCTCGCAAGGCAGGCGCTGTCGAAGGTCGAGCCGAGCCGTCGCGCCGTGCTGATCCTCAGCCACTTCGAGGGACTGAGCGTGCCGGACATCGCGGCGGCGCTCCAGATCCCGGTCAACACCGCCTACTCACGGCTGCACCGGGCGCGCGAGGAGTTCTCCGAGGCGGCGCGCAAGCTCGGGTGGAAGGGCCCATGAAGGACGAACACGATTTCGCGCAGAGCCTCCTCGCGCACGACGAGGACGTCGCGGTGCCGGCCGATCACGAGCGGCGCATCCGCGAAGGGCTCGGCGCGTGGCTCGCGGCGGCGCCGCCGGCTCCACCTGCGCCGTCTGCTCCGGGGGCGCGTACCGCGGGGAAGGTCGCGGAGAGCGCTCTGCGGAAGTGGATGACGACCGGTCTCGTCGCGGTTGTCGCGGCGGGCGGCGGGTTCGTCGCGGGCCGTGCGACCGCGCCGCGAGGCGATGCCCCTCCCGCCTCGTCCGCGGCGGCCCCCGTCGTGCCGTCGTCGACGCCAACGACGTCGGCCTCTCCGTCCGCATCCGTCGAGCCGATCGCGAGCGCGCCTCCGGCGTCGAGCTCGGCGCCGAGCTCGGCGGCGGGCTCGCCCGCGACCGCGCCCACCGCGGGTGACGCGTTCGATCGTGAGCAGAGCCTCCTCGAGCGGGCGCGGAGCGCGCTCGTCCGCCACGACGCGGACGCGGCGGAGAAGGCGCTGAACGAGCACGATCGGCAGTTCCCTCGATCGCGGCACGCGGAGGAGCGCGACTACCTGCGCATCCAGGTCCTCCGGGATCGCGGCGACACCGCGCGGATGCGGGAGCGCGCGAAAGCGTTCCTCGCGACGTATCCCGACAGCATGCTACGTGCGCGCGTGGAGCCGCTCGCTCGCTGATCCGTGACGATCAGCGCTCGTCGTCGAGCCACTCGGAGAATTCGAGGGTGAGGCCCCCTGGTCCGACGGCGAAGCCGTGGTCCTTCGATCCGCCGATGGCGCCGATCGGAATGAAGCCGTGGTACACGCGCTCGCGCCGGTTGCCGTCCCAGCGCCAGATGTCGCCGCGGTCGGTGAAGTAGACCTCCTCGGGCGATCGCGCCCAGACGCCGCTCGCGTCGAAGTCGAGCCGCCTCCATCGCGCGCCGTCCCAGAGCTGCGCGGGCGCGCCGCTGCGATAGACGTGCCCAGCGTCGAGCGCGTCGAGCGTCAGCTTCGATCCTGCGTGCGCGATGCCGGCGTTCCACTCCGTGAGCTGGCCGTTCGCCCAGCGCACGATGTGCTCGTCGGTGTCGCCCGCGGTGACACCGAGCTGGACCATCCACACCTCCGGGCCCGCGCCGAGGATCTGCTCGACCTGGCGCATGCGTCCCGGCCCTCTGATCCAGGTGAATGCCTTGCCGTCGAACCGACCGAAGCTCTCCTTCGTGCCGCCGATCCACACCTCGTCGGAGGTCCGCGCCCAGATCGACCAGCCGTCCTCGACGGTCGCAGCGTCGGTCCAGCCTCCGGCCGCGCCGACGAGGAGCATGTCTCTGCCGAGATCGATCGTGGCTGCACGATCGCGCGCGATCGCGGCGAGGCCGCGGCCCGACTGCGCGCCTTGAGGGCCGGCGACGGGGCGGAAGCTCCCGTCCTCGAAGCGCACGAGCTGATCGGTGATCGACCCGCACGCGGTCGTGTCCTTGACGCGCGCCCATGCCGTGCCATCCGACGCCACGGAGAGATCGATGAAGTCGCGGCTCGTTCCGCTCGAGGCCGAGAGCGCGACGTGGTCGTTTCCCGCGCCCACGATCGTCGTGAGGAGGCCGTAGAGCCCGCCGGCACGCGTGTTCGCGAGGCCGGTCGAGAACGCGAGCACCGGGCCGCACAGCTCCTCCACCGTGTCGGCGGCGAGATCGAAGACGTAGGCGCCTCCGAAGCTCTCGTTCACCGCGAGGAGCGCGAACGTCCGCCCGGCCGCCGTGACGGTCCCCGTCCGCTTCCGTGCGATGCGGGAATCGGCGAAGCAGGGCGCGCTGGCCTGGTAGCTCGTGAACGTCCCGCCCGAGGCACGCGCGACGCGGCACGCGTGATCGCCGTTCGGATGGCTGATGGGCTCGCCGTAGAAGAAGGTCGTCCTGTCGAACAACCCGTCGTGCTCGACCCCGAACACCTCCGCAGAGGCCGACCAGGGCGCGCCGGTGACGGGGCTCCACGTGGTGCCGTCCCAGGCGACGGCGAGGCCCGAGGTGCCGACGCAGGTGCCCTTCGCTGCCGTGGCGAACGAGCACGCGCGGAACGCACCGCTCGTCGTGGTGTAGGCCGGCACGAAGGTCCCGCCTTCCCGGCGGAGGATCTGCGTGTCGGTCGTGATCCACACGTCGGACGCGCCCGTGCCCGCGATCGACGTGATGCGCTTGGACGCGTCACCGACCTTCGACCAGCGCGTGCCGTCGAAGTGATGCAGCTGCACGGTCGCGTCGCGGTCGTAGCTCGACTGCGCTCCCGCCCAGACCTCTCCGTCGGGGGCGATCCACAGGAGCGAGAAGATGCTCGTGTCCGGGGCGGAGTACTCGAGGCGCGCGCGCACTCCGTCGAAGCGGTAGATGCGTCCGCCGTTGCAGCCGATGTAGAGATCGTCCGCGCGGATCTCCGTCATCGCATAGATCGTGCACGGGACGATCGGCGCGCGCTGACGCCAGCTCATGGTGCGTGTGCCGGCGTCGGGCGCATCCACGCCCGGTGCGAGCGGCCCGGGGGGCGAAGCGTCCGGTCGCAGCTCGCCGACCCGTACCGACGAGTCGCACGCGAGGAGCGCGAGGCAGGAGAGGACCGCGACGTGCGCGCGCATGGCCGCGGCACGTGGTAGCACCTCGAGCACGGGCCGCAACGGAGACGGGAACCCGTGCGGCTCGTCCTTAGGTTCCGGGCATGTTGCGAATCGCGATCGCCACGCTGTTGTTGTTCGCATGCGGGGGTGCGGATGCATGGGAGCCGGGTCGGTCCACCATGCCCATCGGCCCCAGGGAGGCGGGAGAAGGACGCTCGTGCGGGAGCGATCTCACGTGCCCGCTCGGGTTCGTCTGCGCGAAGCGGGCCGGCGAGTACACCGGCGACTGCGCGCGAGCGGTCGACGAGCACGGCGCGCCGGTGGACGTCGCGCAGGGGGACGCGTCGTACGGCCCTGGCCCGCGCCAGTGCTACGCGAACGAGGACTGCCCCTTCCGGTTCGTCTGCGACGATGGCCGCTGCATCCGCTGACCGCGGCCGGTATCCTCGGGGCATGCTCACGGCGGCGGACACCGCATACGCCATCGCATTCATCCGAGCGAAGGAGAGCGAGCGAGGTCCGGACGAGCGGCTGTTCGACGATCCGTACGCCGCGATCTTCGCCGCCGCGGGAGCACACGCGGAGGAGGGCACGAAGCGCTTCGTCGAGCTGCCGATGTTCGTCGACGGCATCCGCCTCCGGACGCGGGGGATCGACGACTTCGTGCGCGAGGGGCTTCGCGCCGGCATCGATCAGATCGTGCTCCTCGGCGCGGGCTTCGATGCGCGCGGGCTCCGCATGCCCGAGATCGGGGAACGCCACGCGACGGTCTACGAGGTGGACTTCGCCGAGCAGCTCGCGAAGAAGCGAGCGTTCCTCGCCGCCGCATCGGTGGAGGTGCCCGACCGGGTGAGGTTCGTGGCCTGCGACTTCGCCGGGGGCGAATTCGAGGCGAGCTTGCTCGCTGGGCTGCGCGACCGGGGGTTCCGCCAGGGCGCGGGGGCGCTGTTCGTCTGGGAGGGCGTCATCGCATACATCGGCGCGGACGCCGTCGCGCGCAGCCTTCGCTTCATGGTGGAGGCGGGCGGACCGGGCAGCCGGGTCGTGTTCGACTTCGTGCCGATCGCCTTCGACCCCGATCCCGCGGAGGAGCGCACGCGCAGGGCAGGGTTCACGCGGTTCGAGCAGGTCTCTTGCGCCGAGCTCTGGCGCCGCTACCTGCCGAGCGAGCCGCACCCGAACGCGTCGTTCGTTTACCTCGGCATGGCGTTCGCGTGAGAGCGCGCGACGAGCACGGCGAGCTCGTGCCGAGCGTTGACGGCGAGCTTGCGAAAGACGGCGGCGGTCTGGTTCGCCACCGTACGTCGTGAGACGCGTCGGCGGGCGGCGATCGTCCGGTCGTCGACGCCCGCCGCGAGCGGAGGGACGAGCGCACGCTCGGCCGGGGTCAGCCGCGCGAGCGCCGGATGGCTCGTCAGGTCCTGCAGGATCCACGCGAGCGAGCTGGCGGCCGCGCGGAACGCCCTCACGCGACGCAGCTCGTCGAGCGCGCCGAACAGGAGGACGAGCTCGCCGCGCGAACGTACGCCGAGCCGCTGGAACGCAGAGCGCGCGAGCCGGCTGAGCGACGCCTCGTCGATCGCGAGGCGCGCGGCCACCGCCTTCAGCGTCGCATCCGTGGCGAGCGCATCGACGACGACACGCTCTCGGTCCGTGAGGCGCCGGAGGTGACGGCCGGCAGGCGGGTTCTCGACGGCGAGGTAGAGGCGCTTTCCGTCGCGGTCGACGTGTTCGACGATCGACCACGCACCGTCGACGACCGCGCCGCGCAGATCGACGACCGCTCGCGCGAGCGCCTCCCGTTCACCCTCGTCGGGGACCCGTCCTCCGCCGAGGACCTGGCCGTCGTCCGCGAGGATCACATCGGCCTGGTCCGGCTCGGCGGTGAAGCCGGCACAGCGAAGTCGATACGCCGCGTCGAGATGCGCGGCCACCTCCTGCCACGCCTGCTCCTCCGCGGGGTGGAGGCGGCGCGCCGTGGGGACGGCCGCCGTGACGTCGATCGTCCGTCCGTCAGCGAGCAGCGTGCGCAGCGTGAGGAAGTCCTTCGCGCGCAGCTGCGCGAGGACCGGACCGACGTGTCCACGGCGCACGTCGTGGATCGCCGCGAGGCGGTAGGCGCGAGGTCCGGGCCCGAGCACGCGCTCGACTTCGCCGATGCTGCCCGCGGGGGCAGCCTCGATCGTGCGTGCGACGAGCGCAGCTTCGCGCGGCGTGCGTGCGACCACCTCCTTGACGGTGAGCCGGTCGGGCTCGGTCAGGACCTCCGCCGCTGCGGGCGAGATCGCATCGGGGACCGCATCGACGAATGCATCGAGCAGCCCTCGGAGCCACTCCGTCGAAGATGCGCGCAGGCGCCAGGCTGCCTCGACCAGCGCGAGCCGCGGCTTGAGCATCCTTACATGATTTGGCCGTCATGCTTCGAGGCGCAAGCCCCCGCAGCGAATGACCAGGACGTTCAGGTGAGCGACGCCGGCGTGCGTCGATCGGGTGACAATCGATCGGGTGACAATCGATCGGGTGACGTCCGAATTGACCATGGCTCTCTCTCGCGTGCACTCGCAAGCTCTCCTCGCTCGGCGGCCATGACGGCCTCCGGAGGAGGAACTCGATGCGAAAGTGGTCGGCTCACGTCTCTGTCTTCGTCGTTGCCCTCACGCTCGGTGCGCACGTCGCGTGCGGAGGCGACGACGCCACGTCGCCCACGGCGACGCCCGCTCCGGCGCCTGCACCCTCTGCCTCGCAGGGGCCGGGGGCTTCCGCGGATGCCGCGGCCGATCCGGCCGACGCGGGCGGCGAGCAGGGCGAGGTCGTCACGGAGAACGGCGACCTGCCGGAGATCGATCCGGACGCATCCGCGGGCGACGGTGACGGAGGGCTCATCTTCCAGCCCGCGTGCATCCTGCCGACACCGGGCCCCTACGTCGCATCGACGTGCGCCTCGCGGCTGCCGACCTACTCGAGCGTCGGGCTCGTCTCCGGGACCTACGAGCTCGACAGCGTGCTGGTGCTCGGGACCACGACATTCTGCAGCCAGACGTTCAAGGTCTACGAGCACGCGGGCGTGCTCGTCGTCAACGCCGCGTCCCCGACGTCCGCGACGCTGCGGTACTTCGACCGGTTCCGCAGCAAGGCGAGCCCGCTCGCCACGGCGATCAACCGTTACGACGTCGCGGTGACGGCGTCGGGTACGGACCTGACCTTCGGGCCGGCCACGTGCCAGTCGGGGGCAGAGCCGCCCGCCGCGGCCAAGTTCTCCTCGGGCACCACGACGGAAGGCAAGAAGTACATCCGCATCCGCTTGCCGTACGGAGCGAACGGCTCGGCGCTCTATCGCTTCGTCGAGCCCTGACGAGCGGCAGCTTCAGGGCAGCCAGATCTCGCCGGTCTCGCAGTCGACGTGCCGCATCGCGAGGCCCTCGCGCGAGATGTCCATCACCCCGAAGACGATCGGCAGATGAAAGCGACGCGGGCCGATCGATCCCGGGTTGAAGATCGTGAGCCCCCGGTCCTCGCCGATGAACGGCACGTGCGAGTGCCCGCAGACCACGACGCCCGCGCCCTCTTCCCGCGCGAGGCGCGCGGCGTCGGCCCGGAGCCTCGGGCCGGCGACCGCGATGTGGAAGAGGAGGATGCCGAACAGCCGCACGCCGCCGTCGGTGATGTCGACGCGCAACAGATCGGGCAGCCCGGGCGTGCGCGCGTCGATGTTCCCGCGCACGGCCCAGGTCGGCGCGATCTGCCCGAGCTCGCGGACGACCCGGAGATCTCCGATGTCACCCGCGTGGAGGATCCGATCGGGCCGCTCGCGCGCGACGAGCTCGTACGCGCGCGGATGCGGCTCGCTGTGCGTGTCGGCGACGACGACGAGCCGCGCGCATCCGTTCGCGAGCGCGAGCGTCTCGCCCTTGCGCACGAGCTTCGGTGTGCGCGCCGCCGTCGTCCGTGCCGCCATCGCACCGAGTCTAGTGCGAGGTGCTGGTCTAGGGCGACGGGCTCGACTGCGAAAGATCGCAGCTCTCGATCGCCTTCTGCGAGAGCTGCGGGACGGCCGCGCCGTCGGCGAGCGGGAGGTACACGCACGCACCGCGGAGCGAGGTCGAGTAGGGCGTCGTGATCGTGGCCTCGAGCTCCGAGCACACGGTCCCCTTCTCGACGCGGAGCCGGCGCACCGCGAATTTCGTGACGTGCACCGTGGGCGCCTCGCCGTACGGATCGATGGCCGCGCCCGGCACGTCGAACGGCGTCGTCGTCTCTCCCGCGCCCCCGCCGGGCTCGATCGCGAGCTCGAGCTCCGGCGCCGTCGTGAGCGCATCGGCGGAACGGTACTTCTGCGCGCCGATCGGCAGCGGCCGGAACGTCGCCTCGCCACCCTTGCGCGGATCGAACGCCAGCGCGACGTCGTAGCGCATGTTCTCCTGCGCGAGCGACGCCGTGCAGAGCGCGAGGAAGCGACGGTCGACGGCAGCGGCAGTGCACTCGGGCCGATTCGCGAGGTCCTCGGCGCATGCCTTTCCGCAGGCCTCGGCGTCGCTCGCGCCGCCCTTCCAGCAATTGCTCGCGTCGCCGTAGAGCGTGACGAGCGCGCCGGCGCTCGCGGGCTCGACGTCCGCGACGCAGGCGATCAGCGCTTCGCACTGCTGCTTGGGGGTGCTCGGGGCGGCCTGGCCGCCGTCGACGGGCACGGTGGGTGTGGTGTCCGGGACGGCGGCGTCCGAGCCCGACGTCATCGTGTTGCTGGGGCCGCCGCTGCACGCCGCGAGCCCGACGAGAAGGAGAGTGGAAACGATTCGGAGGCGCATGCTCTTGCCCCGTAGAGCCGTGAGCGCCGCCGTGGTCGCAGGATTTCTTCGTGGACGCTCAGCCGGTCGCGCCGAGGCGATAGACGCGCTCGACCCCGGCATCGAGGTTCTTGATCGTCACCGCCACGATGCCGTTCTCGTCGAGCGCATACTCCTCTTCGATGACGGGGCCCGTCGCGCCGAGGCGGTGCACCGGCACGCGCGCGAGGTCGTCGACCGTGCCGAGCTCGGGATCGAACGGGAAGAGGACGTCGCCGGAGACCATCATGTCGCCGCGCGGCCGGCCCTCGGCGGTCACCGCGTTGCACTCGAAGAACCGGAAGTGGCCGACGTTGTGCGCGGCGCGGTAGCGACGCGTCGATCGGATCGGCCCCGACTTCGCCGTGGGCAGCGCGGTGTCGTGGGTGAAGATCGAGTCGAAGGTGATCTCTGCTCCCGCCTGCGCCTCGCGGAACACGCCGAACGTGCGCGCATAGCGATCGGACAGCTCGAAGCCGGCCGCGTCGTCGCACGCGATGGCGAGCCCGATGGCGATCGCCGCCGACGGGTAGGGCGAGCGATGGACGCGCCGGCCGAACCGCTCCCGGAGCGCGCGCGCGACGATCGGCAGCTCGCTCGCGCCGCCGACCACGTAGATGCCGGCGATCTCGTCCATCACCGAGCCCATCACCGGCGTCATCGCCTCGATGGCGCGGTTCACGAGCGGCATGCACGCGTCGTACAGCTCGGAGACGGGGATCACGATCTCGGACGAGGGGGCGCGGTCGCCGAGCGCGAGCTCGAGATCGATGGAGACCTTGCGCGAGCTCGGGTTGAGGCGCTCCTTGGCGTCGCGGCACTGATCGGCGAGGCGATCGAGCGAGCGCGCGTCGAGCCGGCCCCGGTCGAGCTTCGTCTTCGCGAGGACGAGGTCCACGAGCGCGGCGTCGAAGTCGTCGCCGCCGAGGTGGTTCACGCCCGCGGTGGCGAGCACCTCGTGGCTGCGGCCGCGCATGCGCACGAGCGACGCGTCGAAGGTGCCGCCGCCGAGATCGAAGACGACGACGTGCTCGCGCTTCGCGCTCAGCGTGTCGCGATGGCGATGCGTGTACTCGAAGCCGGCTGCGGAGGGCTCGTTGAGCATCGCGATCGGCGAGAAGCCCGCGCGACGGAACGACTCGAGGGTGACGAAGCGCTGCGCGCCGGATGCGTTCGCCGGGACGGCGACCACCGCGTGCATCGTCGCGTCCGAGACGTCGGGGAGGTTCGAGCGCTCGAGGATCGCGTCCCGCGTCGCGGCCAAGAAGCGCGTGACGAGCTCGTCGAGGGGCAGGCTCGTGCTGCCGATCCGCACGACCTTGCCGGGGCCGGCGTCGGCGTCCGCGAGCAGGCGCTTGAACGACCGAACGGCGGTGAAGGACGGATCGGTGGCGGTGGCGAGCGCGTCGAACCCGAAGCGGAGCTCGCCATCGCGCTCGGCGACGACCGAGGGGATGAACTCGTGCGTGTCGCCCGCGTCGTCGGAGAAGCCCAGGACGGGGTAGTTGCCGCGATCGGCGCATGCGACGACCGTCCGCGTGGTGCCGAAGTCGATGCCGAGCCTCACGATCGATCCGGCTATCGGGAACGGACGGATCCGGGCAAGTTTTCGGCTCCCCGTGCCAAGATGGGCCCGCCGATGCCCTCGCTCCCTCCTCTCCATGCGCCCATCCGCTACGGCTCCGCCATCCGGAACGGAGAGGAGCTCGCGCTCGACGCGGCCGCGATGAAGGCGCTCGCGTTCCGTGGCGTCAACGTGAAGGAGGCGTTCACCATCGTCGATGCCGGCGGCGTCTTCTGGCGCGCGAGCCTGAAGGCCGGCTCCGACGCGGGAGGCCGGGCGGTCGCTTACGAGAGGATGCACGGCTCGACCGAGTCACCCGCCGCGATCACCCTCGTGTGTGCGGTGCTCGCCCGCCAGCGGATGATCTTCGTCGCGCAGAAGGCGAGCGAGCTCGGCGTCGTGCGGATCGTGCCCGTGCTGAGCGACAAGAGCGTCCAGCCGAAGGACCTCGAGCACGAGAAGCCGTGGGCCTGGCGCGGTCAGGCGCTCAAGGGCGCCAAGCAGTGCCGCCGGGCGAGCGTCCCCGAGGTGCTGGAGCCGACGCCGCTCGACAAGGCGCTCGACGCGCCCTTCTGGAAGGAGGCGGACCATCGTCTGGTGCTCGACGACGTCGCGGGGGCCGATCCGCTCCCGAAGACCGACGAGGCTGCGTCGTGTGCGATCGTGCTCGCCGTGGGCCCCGAGGGCGGCTGGTCCGATCGCGAGCGCAAGCTGCTCGCCACGCACGGGGCGCTGTCGCTCGCGCTCGGGACGCGCGTGCTGCGGGCGGAGACGGCCGTGCTCGCGGGGCTCGCCATCGTCCAGCATCGGTTCGGCGACCTCCGGCCCTGAGGTCCGCTACAATCGCCTCTGCGCGCACGGTCGGGGCCGGGGACGAGCCGCGGAGAGCCTCATGCAGAGCACCATCCCCGTCGTGTCCCTCGCCGACTACGCTTCGGACGACGAAGCGCGACGCACACGCTTCGTCCGCACGTTCGGCGACGCGCTGCGCGAGTTCGGTTTCGTCTCCGTCAAAGACCACGGCATCCCCACCGAGCGCATCCGCGAGGCGTACGCGGCGATCGCCGAGTTCTTCGCGCTGCCGGAGACAGAGAAGAGGAAGAGCTTCATCGACGGCAGCGGAGGCAACCGCGGCTACGTCGCCTTCGGCGCCGAGCACGCCAAGAACCGGAAGGTCGGTGACCTGAAGGAGTTCTTCCACGTCGGGCGCGACCTGCCCGACCTCGGTCCCGGCGGCGCGAACGCGTTCCCCGCCGCCGTGCCGCGCTTCGAGCCGAGCACGCGCGCGCTCTTCGGTGATCTCGAGAGGACGGCGGCCACCCTCCTCGAGGCGCTCGCGGACCACTTCGGCGCGCCGCGCGACACCTTCACGAAGATGATCGAGAACGGCAACTCGATCCTCCGCCTCATCCACTATCCGCCGCTCAAGGAGGCGTTCATCCCGGGCGGAGTCCGCGCGGCCGAGCACGAGGACATCAACCTGCTCACGCTGCTCTGCGAGAGCACGTCGGCGGGCCTCGAGATCCTCACGCGAGACGGCCGCTGGCTCGCGGTCGAGGCGCCGCCCGGCCACATCGTCGTCGACTCGGGCGACATGATGCAGCTCATCACCAACGGCGTGCTCCCGTCGACGACGCATCGGGTCGTCAACCCGAGCTCGGACAGCGAGGACGTCGTCCGCTACTCGATGCCGTTCTTCGTCCATCCGTATCCCTCGTGCCCCCTCGCGCCGCTGCCGTTCTGCACGTCGGCGGACGCGCCGCCGCGCTACGAGGCCACGACGGCGCAGGGCTTCCTCGAGCGGCGGCTCCGCGAGCTGGGGCTGCTCTGATGGCTGCGACGTTCGGTCCGGACCACACGCCGTTCGACCGCATGGGCGAGGAAGGCGCGCGCGCCCTCGCCGAGCGCTTCTACGACCACATGGACGCGCACGAGCCCGCGCTGGTGGCGATCCACCGCAACGAGAACGGCCGGGTCTCGAGGGGCACGCGCGACAACTTCGCCGCCTTCCTCGTCGAGTGGCTCGGCGGCCCACGCGTCTACTCGAGCGTGCACGGGCACCCGCGCCTGCGGATGCGCCACGCGCATGTGGCGATCGGGATCGAGGAGCGCGACGCGTGGCTGCGCTGCATGAACGCGGCGCTCGACCATCCGAGGATCGATCCGGAGGTCCGCGCGTTCCTCGAGCGTCGCTTCGCGGAGGTCGCGGACTTCCTCCGCAACCGCTGATCGGGCTCAGGGCTTCGCGTGCGCGTCGAGGAACGTCCAGATCGCGCTGACGGCATCGGGCGAGAACGAGAAGATGTGCCCCGCGCCCTCGACGGGCCAGAGCTCGGCGGCGCCGTTGCCCTTGCACCCGTCGTGGCGCGCGACCTTCGTGTCCGCGCCGGGCGAGTCCGCGTTCACGCGGAGCGATGCGCCGGTCGGGACGAGGTCGGGCGCGCAGCCGTTCTTCTCCGCCCAGATCGCCGTCGTGCCGGCGGCTCCGGGATAGTTCCCGCTCACCGGACCGCCGGCGTCTCCGGAGGCCGGACCGAACGGGACCAGGGCGTCGCTCGTGCCGTGGATCTGGAGGAACCCGATCGGCGCGCTCGGCTTGCAGCGTGACGGGTCGGCGAAGTTCGCTCCGGCCCAGCTCACGGCGGCGGCGAAGAGATCGGCGCGCTCGCACGCGAGGCGGTTGGCCATGTAGCCGCCGTTCGAGTGGCCGACGACGAAGATCCGCTTCGGATCGATCGCGTACGCCTTGCGGATCTCCTCGACGAGCGACGAGAGGTAGGCGACGTCGTCGACGGCGATCCCGTCGAAGTTGCAGCACGACTCGGTCGCATTCCAGAAGAGGCGCCCGCCCTTGTCGCGCGTCCCGTTCGGCGAGACGTAGAAGAAGCCCTTCGCATCCGCGATCGTCGTGAGCTTCATGTAGATGTCGTTGAACGTCCCGGCGGCGCCGTAGCCGTGCAGCACGAGCAAGAGCGGCGCGGGCCGGCTCGGGTCGTATCCCGAGGGGACGCGGATCTCGACGGGACGATCCCCGCCGAACGTGGTCTGGGCGGTGGTGGCGGCGTCGGGTGCACCCGCTCCGGCGTCGGGCGCGTCGTCCGAGCAGGCGGCGAACGAGAGCGCGAAGCAAGCGGTGAGCGCGGCGATTGGGCGAAGCACGATGCGCGATGGTAGCGCGCTGCGGCTCCTAGGAGCGGAGCGTCGTGCCGAGGAAGTACGGCCACAGCACGATCGCGAGCAGAGCCTTCCACCATACGAGCTTCGCGAAGCCGATGGTGAACAGCCATCCCGCGAACCAGAGGGTTCCGATGGTCTGGGGATGGCCTCCGGCCGCCGCGGGCTTCGCGCGGCGCTCGATCTCGGCGCGGCGCTCCGGTCCGCTCGGAGCGTGCGGCAGGGGCATCGATTCGGTCGTCATGGCCCGCACGTGGAGCAACGGGCGGACCACCACGCGGGATCGTGCGCGGTCGCCTTCGCAGCCACGCCGCGCTGCGGCATGCCCGGTCCCGCTCGCCTCGCTTCCCGCGATGAGCTAGCGTCCGCGCGCTTTGGCCGGCCTCTCATCATCCTCCGCACCCACCACGACCCTCGGCGAAGACCTGCGCGCGCTCCTGCGCTGCCCGCGCGAGCTGTGGCTGATCTACGCCGCGACGTTCCTCGAGTACCTCGGGATCTTCTCGTTCCTCCCCACGCTGCCGCTCTGGCTCTCGGGCGACTTCGCGATGGACGACAAGAAGGCCGGCTGGTGGGCCGCGACGTTCTCCACGCTGGTGACGCTCTTCGTGTTCCTCGTCGGCTCGATCGCCGACAGCCTCGGCGTGCGACGGACGCTCATCATCTCGTTCGCGCTCGCGGCGGTCACGAGGCTCGGGATGGCCGTCGCCCCTTCGCCGGACATGGCCATCGCGACCCTGCTCGCGTTCGGCTTCGCCTACGCGACGACGTCGCCCGTGCTCCAGACCGCGGTCCAGCGCGCATCGTCCAAGCAGACGCGCTCGTTCGCCTTCTCGCTCTGGTACGTGAGCTTCAACCTCGCGGGCGCGATGACCGGTCCGCTCGTGATCGATCTCACGCGCCGCGCGTTCCTCGATCCGACGACGGGCAAGCTCGCGAAGCGCGCGATCGCCGTGCCGCTCCTCGGCGAGCGGATGTTCTCCGCGAACACCGCGATCATGGCGCTCGGCTTCGTGTTCGCGGTCACCGCGCTCGTCGTGATCAGCTTCGTGCGGAAGGACTTCGAGCACCGCCGCGAGACGGACGAGGCCGCCGCCTCCGAGGCCGCGCCGAAGAAGGCGAGCCCGCTCGTTGCGCTGCGTGACGTGCTCCGCGATCGCCCGTTCTGGCGCTTCATGGTGCTCCTCGTGTTCCTGTCGCTGGTTCGGATGATGTTCCAGCACATGCACTTCACCTGGCCGAAGTACGTGCTGCGCGAGCAGGGCGAGGGCTTCCCCGTCGGAACGGTTTGGTCGTTCAACTCGTTCCTCATCCTCTTCCTCGCGCCGCTCGGTACCGCGCTCACGCGCAAGCGCCGGCCGTTCGAGGTGCTGCTCTTCGGCGCGTTCATCTCCGCGCTGAGCCCGTTCGTGCTCTGCCTCGGATCGTCGATGCCCTACCAGATCGGCATGATCATCGTGCTCACCATCGGCGAGGCGCTCTGGTCGCCGCGCCTCTACGAGTACAACGTGTCGATCGCGCCGCGCGGCCGCGAGGCGACGTACGTCAGCCTCGCGTCGCTGCCGTACTTCCTCGCGAAGTTCCTCGTCGGCCCGACGTCGGGCTACCTGCTCGCGACGTTCGTCCCGGCAGAGGGCCCGAGGAACGCCGCGATGCTGTGGGGCATCGTCGGCGTCTCGACGCTGCTCGGCCCGATCGGCATCTGGCTCGGCCGCAACTGGATCTCGAAGAGCGACCCGACGAAGGGCGAGCCCACCAAGGACGAGCCTTCCGCGAGCGAGCCCGAGGAGACCGCGGCAGCCGCGTAGTCGCGCATCCGTGGCCGGCTCCTTGCAGCGCGTGGTGGCTCGAGGGGGGCGACCATGCTCGACGTCATCGTTCGGTATCTGCACGAGGAGAACGTCCCGTTCCGGCTGGTGAGCTATCCGAGCCCGGAGCGGGAGCCGCCCGTCGCGCATCCCATCCCGTCGCATGCGGTCCTCGCGGACGCGCGCTTCGTGAACGTCGACGGCAGGCTCGTGCTCGCGTGCTTCCGGCATGGCGAGAGTCCGGACCTGTCCGCAATCGGCAACGAGCTCGGCGGGACGGCGATGGATGCGCTCCCGGACGAGCTGCCGGAGGAGCTCGTCGGGCTCGAAGGTGCGGTCCCGCCGCTCGGGCAGCTCTTCGGCATCCCGCTGATCGTCGACGAGGCCATCGAGGGCTACGCGACCATCGTCTTCCGCGGTTTCGGCCACTCCGCGTGGTTCGAGATCCCGTACGACGACTTCGCGCGTCAGGAGCAGCCTCGCATCGCATCGTTCGCGCGCGGCGGCTCGCTCGAGGCCGCCGGCCCCCGGCCTGCGAGGGGCCCCGCTCGGCCGGGCGCCTGACGCGGCGAACCGGCGAGGGCGACGGGCCGTCCTCGGGTGGACGGTCGGTCGAGCGTGAGCATGTTCAGGACATGCTCACGGCCTTTGTCGGACCCATCCGCGCGGTGGACCCGCGGCGTTTCCGGCCTCCGCGTGTGCCGTGAGCATGCCATGAGCATGCTCGCGGCGAACCCCTCACGCCCCCGCGGGCAGGTCGGGGAAAGGCAGGCGCGCGCACGTGGCTTGACGATTCGTCAGGAAATGATAACTGACGATTCGTCAGGAAACGGAGGCGCCTTGCGAACGATCGTCATCACCGGGGCGAACACGGGCATCGGCGCCGCATGCGCCGTCCAGATGGCCCGGCCGGGGACCCATCTCGTGCTCGCGTGCCGGACCGAGGAGAGGGCCGCACCCGTGCTCGAGGCCGTGCGGGCGGCGGGCGCGACCGCGAGCTTCCACGCGCTCGACCTCTCGGACCTCGCGCAGGCGAAAGAGGCGGGCGCCGGGCTCGCGAAGGAGCACCCGTCGATCGACGTCCTCGTGAACAACGCGGGCGTCGCGGGCCAGCGCGGCACGACGCGCGACGGCTTCGAGCTCGCGTTCGGCGTCAATCACCTCGGTCACTTCGCCTTCACGCTGCCGCTGCTCTCGTCGCTCGAGCGTGCGCGGGGGCGCGTCGTCAACGTGTCGAGCGGCAATCACTACACGGCACGCGGGATCCCGTGGGACCGCCTCCGCGAGCCGACGCGCAGCTTCACCGGGCTGCCCGAGTACGGCGTCTCGAAGCTGTGCAACGTGCTCTTCACCGCCGAGCTGCGCCGGCGGTTCCCGAGCATCACTGCGGTGAGCATGAACCCCGGGCGGATCCGCAGCGACATCTGGCAGCGGCGCATGCCCGCGCCGCTCCTCGCGGTGTTCGAGCGTGTCGTCCCGATGCAGCCCGTCGATGTCGGCGGCGCGAGGCTCGTGCACGCGGCGACATGCGAGGAGCCGCCCCTCTACCTCGACAAGCTCGCTCCGCGGGAGGCGAATCCGCTCGCGCTGCGCGAGGACCTCGCCGCCGAGCTCTGGAGGTTCAGCGATGCCGCGGCCGCGTGATGCGGAGAAGGCTCGCGACCTCGCGCTCCGCGCCGCCGCGGTGCTCGAGCGCGACGGCCTCACCGTGAGCGCCGAGCACCTCGCGCGCGAGCTCGGCATCAAGCGGCCGACGCTCCTCTATCACTTCCCCACGCACGGGCACATCGTCCAGGCCGCGCTCTCCGAGCTGCTCCGCGAGCAGGCCGCGTTCGTCGAGGCGCGTGTCGAGGCGCACGACCACCCGATCGATCGGCTGCATGCGCGGCTCCGCGCCATCCACGAGTTCCATGGCGGTCGCGAGACGCGGCTGCTCTTCCTCTCGCAAGCCATCGCGGTCACCGGTGGAGGCCGCGTCGCCGAGATCCTCCAGGGCGCCTCCGATCTCTTCGAGGGCGCGCGGCGCGACATGGTCGCGCGCATCGAGAAGGGGATCGAAGACGGCATCGTCCACCCGTGTGACGCGAAGGCGCTCGTGGCCCTGCTCCGCGCCGTGATCGATGGGATGTCCATCCAGCGCGTGACGTCGCCCCGTTCGGTCGCCCCTGCCCAGGAGCTGTTCTGGGAGAAGGTCCTCCTCCCGCTGAAGCGATCCCCTCGCCGAAAGAAGTGAACGACATGCCTCTCCGCATCGCCTATGGCCGCCTCTTCCACGAAGCCAACGCGTACTCGCCGCTGCGAACGAACACCGACGACTTCGCGCGCCTTCACCTCCTGGCGGGCGAGGACCTCGACCGGGCGACGACCCTGCGCGGGATCGAGCTCAAGTCGTTCATGCCCCATGCCGAGCTCACCGGGTTCCGTCAGGCGGTGAGGCTCGCGGGCGACGTCACCGCGGTGCCGCTCGAGTCCGCGTTCGCCGTGCCGAACGGGCCCCTCACGCGCGCGTGCTGGGACGAGCTGACGGGCCGGATGCTCGCGCGCATCGAGCGCGCGCTGCCGCTCGACGGCGTGTACCTCGCGCTCCACGGATCGATGCAGGTCGACGATCTCGCCGGCGCGCCCGAGGCCGATCTGCTCCGGCGCGTCCGCGCGCTCGTCGGCAACGACACGAAGATCGCGGTGAGCTACGACCTGCACGCGAACCTCAGCGCCGGCCTCGTCGAGCCGGTCGACGTCCTCGTCGCCTACCGCTCGAACCCGCACTGGGACCTCGCGCCCACCGGCTACCGCGCCGGGCGCCGCCTCGTCCGCGCGATCCGCGGCGAGATCCGCCCGGTGCACGCGTTCCGCAAGCTTCCGATGCTCCTCGGCGGAGGAATGACGATCGATTTCCTCGCGCCGATGCGCGGCGTCTTCCGCGAGATGAAGCGGATGGAGCGCGACCGACGCGTCGTGTCCGCAAGCCTCTTCATGGTGCATCCGTACACCGATGCCGAGGAGCTCGGCTGGGCGGGGCACGTCTCGACCGACGGCAGCGAGGCGCTCGCGAACGAGCTCGTCGATCGCCTCGCCGAGCGCCTCTGGGAGATGCGCAAGCACGAGCCGCCGGAGATGCTCGACCCGATGCGCGCGATCGAGGAGGTGCGGCGCACGCCGTGGCGGAAGGCCGGTCCGGTCACGTTCGTCGACGTCGACGACATCGTCGGCGCCGGAGCGCCGGGCGGCAACACGCGGGTCGCTGCCGCGCTCGCGGCCGAGGGGAAGGGCCTCGTCTCGTACGTGCCGGTGCACGATCCGGCACTCGTCGAGGAGCTCTGGGACGTCGACCGCGGGGCGAGGCGGCGCGTCGTCCTGCGCGGCACGCCCGGGTACGACATGCCGGAGGTCACGCTCGACGTCACCGTCGCCGCGCGCGCAGAGACCGACTTCGGGCGCGTGGTCCGGCTCGATGCCGGCGACCTCCACGTCGTCGCGACCGAGCGTCCGCCGCTGCCGATCCACCCGAGCTTCTGGTCGACCGTCGGCCTCTCGGCGCGGCGCGCGGACATCATCGTGCAGAAGAACTTCTTCCACTACCGGATGTTCTATCTCGGCACGTCGTTCCGGCACCTTCCGGTCGTGACGTCCGGTGCGACGAGCCTGACGCGCGCGAAGGAGCGGTTCGTGGCACGCTGACCGAATGCGGCGCGTCGTCGTCCACCAGGCCGGCAGCTACGACAAGCTCACGATCGAGAGCGGGCCCGATCCGGCGCCCGGACCCGAAGAGGAGCTCGTCCGCGTCGAGGCGATCGGCGTCAACTACGCCGACTGCATCGTGCGCATGGGCCTCTACGCGTCGGCGAAGGAGTACGTCGGCTGGCCGATCACGCCGGGCTTCGAGGTCTCCGGCACGACGCCGGATGGGCAAAAGGTGATCGCGCTGACACGTTTCGGCGCCTACGCGACGCACGTGGTCGTCCCGAAGCGGCAGGTGTTCCCCGTGCCCCAGGGCTACTCGATGGTCGAGGCGGCGGCGTTCCCCGTGGCCAGCCTCACCGCGTGGTACGCGCTCTTCGAGCTCTGCAAGCTGCGGCCCGGGATGTCGATCCTCGTGCACTCGGCCGCCGGCGGCGTCGGCTCGGAGCTCGTGGCAATGGGCAAGATCGCCGGCTGCAAGGTGGTCGGCGTCGTCGGACGCGCGCACAAGGTCGAGCACGTGCGCGCGCTCGGCGCAGACGCGGTCATCGACAAGTCGTCGGAGGACCTCTGGGCTGCGGCCGAACGACACGCGCCGAAGGGATACGACGTCGTGCTCGACGCGAACGGGGTCGAGACGCTCCGCGCGAGCTACCGCCATGTCGCACCGACGGGACGCCTCGTGGTCTACGGCTTCGCCACCATGATCCCGCGAGGACGGGGCGCGCCGCGCTGGGCGAAGCTCGCCGTCGACTGGGCGCGTACCCCGCGGTTCGATCCGCTGAGCATGACGAACGAGAACCGCAGCGTGATGGCGTTCAACCTCTCGTACCTCTTCGATCGTCCGGACCTGCTCGACGAGGCGATGACGGCGATCGGTACGTGGATCGCCGACGGCAAGCTGCGACCGCCGCGCACGCAGACGTTCCCTTTCGATCGCGTCGCGGATGCGCAGCGTGCGCTCGAGACGGGCGAGACGACCGGAAAGCTCGTCCTCGTGACGTGACACGTCGTTCGGGACTGTACTAAGAGGCTCTCGATGCCCACGAAGTACGCCCGCGACGTCGCGCGCCGGTGCCTCTGCCTCGAGGTGTTGTTCCAGCGCCTGCTGCTCGAGAGCGACGACGAGGAGCCGGTCGCCGATCGCGAGAAGGCTCGCGCGATGTGGGCCTCGCGCCTCGGCGATCTCGGCATCGACGACGAGCTGCTCGACGACGAGCGCACGCTGCTCGAGCGTCCGGTCTCTGGGCTGTCGGAGGAAGAGCTCGACGACCTCGACGGTCGCACGTCGGGCGCGCTCGTGCTGGCGTGGGCGCTCGGTCGCGTCGAGACGCGGCCGTCGTTCGCCGCGACGAACGCGCTCGCGGAGACGCTGTTCGAGCGCGGCTTGCTCGGCGACGGATCGATCGCTCGCGCGAAGGCGGCCGCAGAGGGCGCGAGCCTGCGTCCCGATGCCGAGCTCGAGGCGGCGCTCTCGGCGTACGAGCGCACGCGCGGCAAGGCACGCGAGGTGGAGGACCCGGAGAGGATCTTTGCCGAGCTCGCTGCTCATCATCTCGCCTGGGTGCTCGACGACACGATGGAGCTCGAGGGATGACGAGAATGGACTGGGGTGACGGCGAGTACGAGCGCACCGCGGCGACCCTCGTGGCCGCCTCGACGAAGGCGATCGACACCGCGAAGGTCGGACGCGGCACGCGCGTGCTCGATCTCGGCGCCGGCACCGGGAACGCCGCGCTCGAGGCGGCGCGGCGCGGCGCCGAGGTCCTCGCGGTCGAGCCGGCCGCGCGTCTCCTCGAGGTCTGTCGCGAGCGTGCCGCGCGCGAGGGGCTCTCGATCGCCACGAAGGTGGGGGACGCGGGCGACATCCCCGCAGACGACGCGAGCTTCGACGTGCTGGTCTCGGTGTTCGCGGTCATCTTCGCGCCCGACGCGGCGCGCGCCGCCGACGAGATGCTCCGCGTGGTCCGGCCTGGCGGTCGCGTCCTGGTCACGAGCTGGACGCCGCGTGGGCCGATCTCGCAAGCGGGGAAGATCCTCCGCGATGCGATGAACGTCCTCGATCCGTCACAAGCCTCGCGCCCAGGTCCGGCCTGGGGTGATCCCGCGTTCGTCCGCGACTTGTTCGAGAAGCGCGGCGCGCGCGTGAGCATCGAGGAGGCGACCCTGGTGTTCGAGGCCGCGTCACCCGAGGCCTGGTTCGACGAGCAGGTGCAGCATCATCCCGGCTGGCGCTTCTTCCACGAAGCGCTGAAGCCGCTCCCGGCGGAGTGGGAGCGCGTGCGCTCGCGGTCGCTCGAGGCCCTCCACGCGGGCAACGAGGACGCGTCGCGCATGCGCGTGACGAGCTACTATCTCGTCATCGAGGCCGTGAGGGGGGCCTGACGAATGCTTCAGCGACCGGAGAGCAGCGCCACGGCGATGAAGGCCGCGGCGAGCGAGGCGACGATGCCGATCACGATCGCCACGCTCTTGCGGGGTCGACCGAGCGGCAGCTCCAGGTCGTCGGCAGGCTCCGGCTCGGGCGGCGGAGGCGGATTGGTGCGCACCTCGATGAGGCGCGCCATCTCGAGCGCGGCCGAGTCTGCCTGCGCGCCGGTATCCTCGGCGTCGTGCGCCTCGACGATCATCTCGGCGACCAGCGTCGACATCGACTCGATCTTGCGGGTCGGCTGATGCGAAGGATCGATCGTGGCGTTCGCGTCCTTCGGGCGCATGCTGCCCTGTCACTCTACACGATGCTCGTGCGATGTCCCTCCGTGAAGTTCACGATGACCATCGCGATGACACTCGCCATCGCATCGTGCAGCGAGAAGACCGATCGGCGGGTGGCGAAGACGCCGTCGCCGCCCGCCGCGACCGTCGTGGTGGCGGTGCCGCCGGCAGCCGCAGACGCCGGGCCGAGCGTCACGATCGATCCGAAGCGGATCGCCGGCGATCCGTCTGCGCTCGCGTTCCTCGAGGACGGCACGCTCGCCATCGCCACCGACAAGGAGCTGGTCCTCGTCGAACCCGCGGGCGCGACGCGCCGGACGGAGCTGCGGGGACGCACCGCGAAGCTCGACCGCGACCCCGCCAGTCAGGGGATCGTCCTCGAGGGGGCGTCGGACGTCGTGCTCCTCGAGACGCCGACGCTGCGCGAGCTGTACTCCGGTCCGGGGAGCGTCGTGCTCGGCCCGCTCCCCGCGATCGCGACCGCAGGGGCTGCGCCGGCGGTGCTCGCGCAGCTCGGCGGCAAGCTCACGCGCTTCACCCTCCCGCCCGGGAAGGCGAAGCGCGTCGACAGGATCGAGCTCGTCGCGGCGGGCAAGAGCGCGCTCGTCACGTGGTCGATCGAGGACGCGATGGAGGCGGACGCGGCGATCTTCGACGCTTCGACGGGACGCCTGATCGGACGCGTGCCTCCCATGCCCACGTTCTCCGTGCAGCCGGTCGCGGCCGTCGCCGGCGACGTGGAGATCGCCATCGAGAAGGGCAAGGTCGTGGTCATCGATCTGACGACCGCTGCCGTGCTGCGGAGCGCGAAGGTCGCGTGTCCGAAGGATCAGTTCTTGGGCAATCCGACGACCGTGCAAGGCGCCGACCTCGTGCTCGTCACCTGCGGCGGAGACGGCATCGCGCTCGACGCGAAGACGCTCGCGCCGAAGCGGCGGTACTCGCGGATCATGCCCGGATGTGACAACGGCGAAGTCCTGCCGGCTCACTTCGACGCGAAGACGAGGACCGAGCTCGTCGTCGAGGGATGCGGAGGCATCGCGCGGCTCGATCTCGCGACCGGCAAGTACCGATGCTCCGACGAGATCGGCCTCGTCGGCGCCGAATACCAGATGGTCCCGACCGGAACGGCGCGGCAGGCGCCTCCCGGGCGCGAGAACCTCCCGCGCTGCACGAAGGACGACGAGGCCGGGAGCATGCACGTCGCCGCGAGCGCGAACGGTACGTTCGCGATCGTGTACGGCGAGGACGGAGCGCCTGCCGTCCTCCACGCGGGCGGAAAGATCGCGCTCGACGGAGGCGCATCGGCGTTCGCGTTCTCGAAGGACGAGACGAAGCTCGCCTACGCGCTGAAGGACCGCGTGATCGTGCGGAGCCTGCCGGACGGCGCGACCGTCCGCGAGATCTCGAGCCGCTGAGTCAGAACCCGTACTTGTCTTCCGGCTTCGGCGGCGTGCCCCACGTCTGGACCGCGGGATCGACGTCTTCGTCGTCCTCCCACGGGAGCGGCTTCAGCGAGGTCGACGTCGACGACAGCGACATGCGCGAGCCCGGGAGCGGGATCGAATCGCTCGAGAGCGTGGTCGTACCGACCGCGTCGCTCGAGGGCGCCTTCGCCCACTTGCCGTGATGACCGAGGCCCGGGCCGCACCCGATGCTCGTGACGCCTGCCAGCACGACCCCGAGGATACCCACCACGTGCAGCTTCATGAGTGTAGGTGGGATAGCACGCGACCTCGGTCGCGCAACCGCGCCCGGTCATTTCAGATAGCTCGCCGCCTTACGCAGCGCGGCAGGCGCGTCGATGTCCCGTCAGACGAAATCGGGGAACGGCGCCGCCGGTGCGAGCGCGGCGGTGAAGTGACGAAGGCACTGCGGCTCCTCGAGGATGCGCATCGCGGGGAGCTTGTCCTTCACCGTGGCGACCTCCGAGCCGATCTCGGCGACGTAGTCGTAGTGGCTCTGGGTGTACACGCGCCGGGGGAGCGCGAAGCGGACGAGCTGCCTACGCTCGTGCGCCGTGCCGAACATGAGCGCGCCGATCTCGCAGGTGCGGATCCCACCCGCGAGGTAGAGCGCGCACGCGAGCGACTGCCCGGGGAGATCTCCCTCGTCCAGGTGGGCGAGCGCGCGTCCCGCATCGACGTAGACCGCGTGCGCCGCCGCGGGCTCGACGACCGGCCACCCGGACGCGGCCAGCGAGCGCGCGAGGTAGCGCGAGGCGGCGAAGCGGTACTCGAGGTAGCTCTCGTCGAGCACCTCGTGGAGCCCCTGCGCGATGGCCTCGAGATCGCGCCCTGCGAGCCCGCCGTAGGTGGGGAAGCCCTCGGTGCGGATCAGGTCGACGCGGATGGCGTCGGCAAGCTCACGATCGCGTACGCCGAGGATGCCTCCCATGTTCACGATCGCGTCCTTCTTCGCGCTCATGGTGAACGCGTCGGCGAGATCGAACATCGCCCGCGCGATCTCCGCGAGCGAGCGGCCGCCCTCCGCCTCCTCGTCGCGTGAGATGCGGTAGGCGTTCTCCGCGAAGCGGCACGCGTCGAGCAGGAGGAGCGGACGCTTCGCAGGAGTCATCGCGCGGACGCGCGCGGCGACCGCGCGGAGGTTCGCCAGCGAGACCGCCTGACCTCCGACGGTGTTGTTCGTCACCGTCATCACGATCATCGCCACGCGATCGCCGTGCTCCGCGAGGGCCCGATCGAGCTTCGCGAGGTCGATGTCGCCGCCGAACGGGCGCCGCCCCGAGAGCGCGTCGTCGAGCGACAGATCGAGGCCGAGCGCGCCTGCGGCCTCGATGTTGGCGCGGGTCGTGTCGAAGAGCCCGTTCGAGAGGACGACACGCCCGTCGAGCGTGAGGACGTCGCAGAGGATCCGCTCGGCGGCGCGCCCTTGATGCGTCGGGAACACCCTCGGCATCCCGGTGAGCTCCTGCACCGCCGACTCGAAGCGGTAGAAGCTCCGCGCGCCGGCGTAGGACTCGTCGCCGCGCATGATGCCGGCCCACTGCTCTGCGCTCATCGCGCCGGTGCCCGAGTCGGTGAGCAGATCGACGATCACGTCGTCGGCGTGGAGGCCGAAGAGGTTGAAGCGGGCCGCCTCGAGCAAGCGGCGTCGCTCGCTTGGAGTGGTGATTCGAATGGGCTCGACGACCTTGATGCGGAACGGCTCGATGATCGGACGCTGGTTCACGCGCGTCGCGGACGCACGCCGTGTGCCGCCTCGGGAATCCAGGGACGAGCGTGCGCGGCCGGTGCGCACGCCTCGCGCGTGCGCGCAGCCCTTGCGTGCTGCGCCGCTACTTCTTGCCCTGGCACTGCGCCACGCACTTCTGCTGTGCGAGGCAGTCCTGCTCGGCGGTGCACGCGTCGCTGACGGCCTGCTGGCACGCGCCGCCGGACCCGACGGAGCCCTGGAGGCACGTGTTGCACGCGGCCGTCGGCGTCGCCGGCGTGCTCGCGCAGGCGGTGTCCTGGCAGTCGGTCGCGCACGGGCCGGTGCCGGCGTCGGCTCCGGTTCCGTCGCACGCGCAAGCGAGGAGCGTGTCGGCGAAGGTCTTGTAGCCGGACGGGTGGTTCGTCGCGCAGCACTGCGCGCAGCCCTGGAGGCTCGCTTCTTCTCCGCACGCTTGATCGGGATCGGTGCTCGATCCGGAGTCGCCCGAGCTCGAGCCGCCGCCCGAGTCCTTGGTGGTCGACGAGCCGCCGTCCTTCGCCGTGCCGCCGTCGCCGCTGTTGGGCGTCGTCTCCGTCGTCGTCGTGCTCGTCGTGCACGCGATCGCACCCGAGAGAGCCGCCACCGAGACGAGCCCGAAGAAGCCGATCCGCTTGTCCATGGCGCAGGGGCTTCCCACCGCTGGTGGACGGAAGCAAGCGCTGGCCGGGGACGTGGCGAGAACGTAATCCGTTGCCTCAAGGCCCCGGGACCTGCGGCTTGACGTGCATCACGTCGCGCACCTCGCGCACGCCCTCGATGTTCCGCACGGCGTCGGCGATCGCCGTGCGCGCGCGCTCGTCGCTCACGTCGCCGGCGAGCGTCACCACACCGTCGGAATCGATGATGACGAGCGCGTCGAGGTCCGCGTGGCTCGCGACCTGCTGCCGGCGGAGGACGGCCCGCACGTTCTCGGCCCGCTGCATCCCGGCGCTCGCGGGCCACTGTGCGCTCGTGATCGTCGTCGAGGGCGGGGCCTCCGCCGGGCGCTCCTTGCTGCAGGCGACGAGGCCGAGCAGCGTCAACCCGAAGACCGCGATGCGCATGCGTCTCACCTCGTCCCCTCGGGGCACGTGCATTCGCCATTCCACGGGCACCTTGCTAGGTTGCCGCGCGTGCGCACGAGCACGAAGGATCGCATCGTCACCGCCGCGGTCGAGCTGTTCAACGCCTCGTCCGTCGGGGCCGTGACCACGAATCACATCGCGGCGCATCTCGGCATCAGCCCGGGCAACCTCTACTACCACTTCGCGAACAAGGAGGAGATCGTCCGCGAGGCGTTCGAGCGCATGAACGCCGAGGCCGATGCGGTCTGGACGGTCCCGGCGACGTTCGATCCGCTGGCCCTCCAGCGCATCGTCGTGGAGAACCTGCAGCTCTACGCGAAGTACATCTTCTTCGCCCGCGAGCTCGCGTCGCTGCTGCGCGCCGACCCGGTCCTGCAGGAGCGCTACAGCGAGGTCGGAGCGCGGCGGATGGAGCAGCTCCTCGCGGCGCTGCGGCCGCTCGTCGACGCGAAGGTGCTCCGCGACGTCGGTGACGACGACGACCTCCGCGACCTCGCCGAGAGCGCGTGGATGATCGGGCTCTTCTGCGTGCCGTACGCCGAGACGGCGGAGGCCGCCGCATCGCCGGCGAAGACCGCGCGTGCACGGGCGGCCCGGACCCGGCGCGCGCTCGAGCGCGGAGCGCTCCTGGTGCTCCACCTGTTCAAGCCGTACATGGAGCCGCTCGCGTACACGGCGCTCGTGGTCCTGGTACGGACCGAGCTCGAGACGGCGACGATAGAGTAATTGCTCTAGCGCCTCCGGGGTGCCTGGAGTAATTGCTCTAATCGTGCGAGCCCTCGTCCGAGCCCTCCTTTCCACGGCATTCCTCGCGTGCGGCACGACGGCGCCGGACGCCGGCCCCTCGGCCGCACCCGCCGTCGAGAGCGACGGGACGCCGCCGGCACCGGGCTCGGACCCGGCTCCCTCGGCGAGCGGCGGGGGCGGGGGCGGGGCTCCCTCTTCCTCTTCGCCTGCGTCCGACGGCGGCATGGATGCGGGGCAGGGCGTGAACGCCTCGATCGCGACGGCCTCTTGCGCCGCTCCGATCCCTGCGGGCGCCGCGCGTGCTCCGGCGCTTCCCTCCTATGCGGGGGCGTGTCCGTCGCTCGCGGTCCCTCCCGCGCGGACGGCGATCTCGAGCTCGGGGGCGCAGCGTGAATTCCTCGTCTTCCGTCCCGCGACGATCGCGCCGGGCGAGTCCTTGCCCGTCGTCTTCCTCTGGCACTGGCTCGGCGGCGACGCCGACAAGATGGGGACGATCCTCGAGGTGCAGGCCGCCGCGGACGAGCACCGCTTCATCGGCGTGGTGCCCTTCTCGAAGAGCGACGCCCTCTTCCGCTGGCCGTTCGAGGCGTCGCAGTCCCAGTCGCGCGTCGACGAGGAGGCGAAGTTCTTCGACGACATGCTCGCGTGCGTCGCGGCCTCGCTCCCGGTGAACAAGGAGTGCGTGTCGACGGCCGGCGTCAGCGCCGGTGCGCTCTGGAGCGCGCAGCTCGCCGTCGCACGGTCCGAGCGGCTCTCGAGCGTCGTGTCCCTCTCCGGAGGCGTGGGCGACGTCGTCCGCGACTGGTCGACGACGCCCCATCGCCTCCCCGTGCTCGTCCTCTGGGGCGGACCCAGCGACGTGTATCCGTCGCAGCTTCCGATCGTGAACTTCGAGAAGGCGTCGAAGAAGCTCGAGGCCGCGCTCGCGACCGACGGTCACTTCATCACCGAGTGCACGCACAACTGCGGGCACGCGGTCCCGCCCTTCGATCCTCCGCCGCCCGGCGGGCTGAAGTTCGACGTGGTCTGGCGGTTCGTGCTCGATCACCCGTACTGGCTCCCGGCGGGCAAGTCGCCGTACGCGGGCAAGCCGCTGCCCTCGTCGTTCCCCTCGTGGTGCGCGAACGGCAAGGGCAACGCGGTGCCGCGCCCGGCCAACGCCGCCTGCGAGTGATCAGGCGACGAGCAGCTGCGAGCGGCCGATCTCGCCCGGACGCCAGCACCACATGGGCTGCCGATCGCGGATGAGCGACACCTGCGAGGGCACGAGCGGCGGGAACGTCGGACGTCCGACGAGGAACGCGCCGAGCGCGGAGAGGCCGGGCTCGTCGCCGATCACCGCGACGGTGGTGCCCGACGCGAACAGGAGCGGCGCGGCGACCTGCGGCGGCACGTCGTTCGCGAGGGCGGGGAGCACCTCGACCACGCCGACGTAGTCCACGCGATCGGCGAAGAGCTCGGCGGTCTGGATCGCCGCAGGCGCCGGGCTCGTCACGAAGCGATCGAAGCTCGGCTCCTCGTTCAGCCGGAGCTTGTTGCCGAGCGCGCGCACCATCTGACGACCCTCGAGGGAGAGGTAGCCTTGCTCGCTCGTGCGCGACGTGCGGAGGAGATAGATGTCCACGCCCGGTCCTTACCACGTGCGGTGCTAGGCTCACGCGACGATGCGCGAGCCCGAGGCCGGAACCGTCGAGCGATGGTGCTGGGACTACGTCCTCGCGACGTCCCTCGCCGTGAAGCTCGATCCTCCGCCGGTGCCTTCGCAGTGGGAGGAGGCGCCCGAGCCGCGGCGCATCCCCGCGCCGGGCAGGCCGCCCGAGCTCCGGGTCGTCCTGCGCGCCGAGAAGACGCGCGGGCTCCGCTCGGAGACCGGACGCGCGCGCACGCTGCACACGTTCCTCCACCACGAGCTCCAGGCGGCGGAGCTCATGGCGTGGGCGGTCCTCGCGTTCGCCGATGCTCCGCGCGAGTTCCGGGCGGGCCTCGTCCGCATCGCGCTCGACGAGATTCGCCACATGCACATGTATCGTGCACACATCGAGCGGCTGGGCCATGGTATCGGCGACTTCTCGGTGCGCGACTGGTTCTGGGAGCGCGTGCCAACGTCCCCCGATCCGGCCGCATTCGTCGCGGTGATGGGGCTCGGCGTCGAGAGCGCGAACCTCGAGCACACGGCGTCGTATGCCGCGCGCTTCCGCGAGGCGGGCGACGACGAAGGGGCGCGCGTCCAGGAGATCGTCGGCCGCGAGGAGATCGCGCACGTCCGCTTCGGCGCGCGGTGGTTCGCGCATTTCCGTGGCGCGGTGGACTTCGACGAGTGGCGCCGCGCGCTCCCGCCGCCGCTCACCCCGCTCCTGATGCGCGGCCGCCCGCTGCAGCGCGAGACGCGCCTTCGCGCGGGGCAGCCGGAGGCGTTCGTCGCGGAGCTCGAGGCATGGCAGCCCGACGCGCCTGGGTCCTGAACCTCGACGCCGAGCTCGAGCTCGCCGTCCCCGCCCACACGCCGAGCGCGGGGGTGCGCGAGGCGCTCCGCACGTGGGTGCCGATCGTCGCCGCGTCGTTGCTCGAGGAGGGCGACGTCCTCGTGGACGAGTCGTGCGAGGCGGGCGTCGCCCGCGGCCTGGTGGGGCGAGCGTTCTCTCCGACGCCGCGTGCGATCGCGCTCCTGCATCGCGCCGGCGCCGAGCCGGAGCCGCATCCGAGCGCCGAGGTGCTGCGCCGCGTGAGCTCGCGGGCGTTCTGCGCGTCGCTCGGGTCGACGCTCCCCGGCGCAGCGTTCGCGACGACGTGGGACGAGGCACGCGCGATCCTCGAGATCGCCCCGCAGATCGGCGACGGCTGGCGCGTGAAGCGCGCCTTCGGGATGAGCGGACGCGGTCAGCGCGTGGTCCGCGCACGGTCCGTCTCCGCGGCCGACGAGGGCTTCGTGCGCGCGGGCCTCGAGCGCGGCGGGGTGCAGATCGAGCCGAACGTGACCCTCGAGGTCGAGTACGCGATCCACGGGATGATCGCCGAGGACGGGGGCATGCGCGTCGGTCGCCTCGTCGAGCAGCGCTGCGACGCGCGTGGCGCGTGGATCTCGACCGAGCCGGCCGTCGCGCCGGACGTGGAGCGTCGGCTGCGCGAGGAGGCGACCGTCGTGTCGCGCGCGCTCCACGCCGCTGGCTACTTCGGGCCGTTCGGCATCGATGCCTTCACCTACCGCGATGGCGAGGGGAGCATCCGCCTCCAGCCGCGCAGCGAGATCAACGCGCGCTACACGATGGGCTTCGCCGTCGGGTTCAACGGGCGAGCGCGAGCGCCGTGATCGCGATCCCGGCGACGCCGAGCACGGTCATCGGCAGCGCCGGCATCGCCTTCTTCGTCTTCCGATAGGCGTTGCCGAAGCGCGCCGCGAGGGCGATCGAGACGACCAGGCCGAGGACGGGACCGGCCTTCTGTCCTTCGCCGGTCAGAAAGCCCGCCGCGAGGAGGAGGAGGCCCGAGATCGATCCGGCGATCAGCGACGCGCGGCTCTTCGCCTTCACGAAGCCCATCACGCCGCCGGCGATCGTGAGGACGCCGAAGACGAAGAGATAGATGCGCGCGAGATCGACCATCGCCCTCTCGATATCAGTGCGGCCGTCCGTCTGCTAGACGAGGGTTGGATGCTCGGCTGGCTCTTCGGTCGCAAGCGCCGCGAGGGATGGAAGGTGGCGCCCTGCCTCGCCGGTCTCGGCGGCGACGACCTCCGCCGCCTCGAACGGCACGTCACCGAGCGAAGGCTGAGCGCCGGCGAGGTGCTGGTCACCGAGGGAGACGTCGCGTCCGACCTCTTCCTCGTCACCGAGGGCGAGGTGGAGGCCGTGCGCGCCGGCACGGACGGCGACGTCGTGCTCGGACGCCTTGGCGCGGGGGACATCGTGGGCGAGGTCGCGCTCTTCGATCGCGGACCGCGCTCGGCGACGGTGCGGGCCCGGACCGACGCGGTCGTCCACGCGCTGCCGTTCGCCTGTCTCGACGGATCGAAGGGCGGGCTCTCTGCGGAGGCGCGCCTGCGGGTGCTCTCGCGCGTCGGCGCGGAGCTGGCGGGTCGCGTGCGGTCGGGCGGCGACGCCTCGGAGGTCGCGCACCGCACGAGCTCGGCCATGGGCGATCTGCTCGTGTCCGTGATGACGCTCCAGTGCATCTACGCGATCACCCTCACGGCGCTTCCCTTCCTCTCCGGTGTGCTCCCCTCGAGCACGACGTACGTGAGCATCCCGCTCCAGCTCGTGTTCGCGATCGCGGGCGTCGCGTTCATCCTGCGCACCCGGCTCCCGCTGCGCATGTTCGGCATCGGCTTCCGCGGGCTCGTGTCGTCCATCGCGCTGTCGATCGCGGTGACCGTGCCGTTCCTGGGCGTCGTCACGGCGGTCAAGTGGCTCGTCCTCCGCGCCAAGGGCGGGGCAGGGGCGGTGATCGAGAACGCCGACCTCGCGCGCGTGGCCGCCGATCCGCGCATCCAGACGCTCTTCGCCGTCTACGCCGCCTCGTGCATCGTGCAGGAGCTCATCGTTCGTTCTGCGCTGCAGTCGAGCTTGCGCCTCTTCCTCGTGGGAAAGCAGGCCCGTCTCCGCGCGATCGGCGTCTGCGCGCTCGTGTTCGCGACGAACCACCTCCACATCTCCGCGCTCTTCGCGGCGGTCGCGCTCCTGCCCGGGCTCGTCTGGGGCTGGATGTTCGACCGGCGGCCCAACCTCGGCGGGGTGATTCTCTCGCACGTGGTCGTGGGCGCGTACGTATTCTTCGTGCTCGGTGTGAACGTCGGATGAGGACCCTCGCTTCCATCGCGCTCGTGCTGCTCTCGGGATGCATCGGCACGTGCGAGCGCACGCCGGCTCCGCCTGCGCCCGCCGCATCGGCCTCGGCCTCCGCCTCGTCCGTCGCGAAGAACACGCCGCTCTTCGGGCCGAAGGCCGACGCCGCGCCGCTCGATGCCGCGGCGCTCGCCGACCGCGGCAAGGAGCTCTACGGACGCTACTGCGATTTCTGTCACGGCAAGGACGGCCACGGTTACGCGGCGGACGAGGCGCCTGCTCTGGCGAGCGACGATCTCCTCGGCATCGCGAGCGACGAGTACCTGCGCGATGCGATCCTCAAGGGCCGGCCCGGGACGACCATGAGCGCGTGGGGGCTCGCGCGCGGCGGTCCGATCGGCGCCGATGACGCGAGCGCGCTCGTGGCCTTCCTTCGCGCGTGGCAGAAGCGTCCCGCCTCGACGCTGGAGGACCGCAAGAGCGAGGGCGACGCGGCCCGCGGCGCCACGCTCTACGAGAAGCACTGCGTCAAGTGCCACGGTCCGAAGGGCGGGGGAGGGAAGTACAACGCCCTGTCGAACCACGAGCTGCTCTCGGCGGCGAGCGACGCGTTCCTCGCGACGACCATCGAGCAGGGGCGGTCGGGCACGCCGATGCCCGCGTTCGGCGACAAGCTCTCGAAGAAGGACGTCGACGATCTCGTCGTCGCGATCCGGAGCTGGCGGAAAGCGCCCGAGGATGCGATCGAGCTGCCGCCGAAGCCGGGCGCGCTGAAGAACGTCGTCCTCAACCCGCGCGGGAAGCAGCCCGCGTTCCCCGAGAACGTCGACTACATCAAGGTCGACGTCGTGAAGGCGGAGCTCGACAAGGGCGCGAGCATGATCATCGTCGACGCGCGGGCACCGGGGGACTACGCGCTCATGCACGTGGCCGGCGCGATCAGCGTCCCCTTCTACATGGTCGAGCAGTACGCGAAGGAGATCCCGAAGGACCGCTACATCCTCACGTACTGCGCGTGCCCGCACGCGGCGAGCGTGAAGGCGCGCGACGCTCTGCGAGGTCTCGGCTACAAGCGCGTCGCGGTGCTCGACGAGGGCATCAACGTCTGGCGCGACCGCGGCTACCCCGTGCGCGGCGGCGGTACGAAGCCGTGAGCGACACGGCGACGCGCGTCTCCGAGGAGCTGCGCCTCCCTCAGGCCGGCGTGCGCGCCGTGCTGGCGCTGATCGACGGTGGAGCGACCGTTCCGTTCATCGCACGCTACCGCAAGGAGCAGACCGGCGGGCTCGACGAGGTGCAGATCCGCGCAATCGCCGACGCGCGCACACGAATCGATGCGCTCGAAGAGCGGCGCGCGACGGTGCTGTCCACCATCCGGGAGCAGGGCAAGCTCACGGCCGAGCTGCGCAAGGCGATCGAGGCGTGCCGCACGCGGGCCGAGCTCGAGGACCTCTACCTGCCGTACCGTCCGAAGCGGCGGACGCGTGCCCAGGCCGCACGCGAGCGAGGGCTCGAGCCGCTCGCGCTCCGGATCCTCGCGCAGCCACGCGATGGCGATCCGCGGCGCGAGAAGGACGAGGACCTCGCGGGCGCGCGCGACATCGTCGCCGAGATCTTCTCCGAGCGCGTCGACGTGCGCGCGCTCGTGCGCCAGCGCTTCGAGCGCGAAGGGCTCGTCGAGTCGACGGCGGTGAAGGACAAGACGAAGGCGCCGACGAAGTTCGAGGCGTACTACGCGTTCTCGGAGCGGGCGAAGACGATCCCGTCGCACCGCTATCTCGCGCTCGAGCGAGGCGAAGCCGAGGGCGTGCTGCGCGTGCGCGTCCGCGTCGACGAAGACGCGCTCGTGCGCGAGCTCCAGGGCCGGGGCGGCGTGAAGCGCGGCACGCCGTTCGCGCGCGAGCTCGAGGAGGCGATCGCCGACGCGACGAAGCGCCTGCTCCTGCCCTCGATCGAGAGCGACGTGCGTGCCGAGCTGAAGCAGCGATCCGACGTCGCCGCGGTACAGGTCTTCGCCGAGAACGTATCGAAGCTCCTCCTCGCGCCCCCCCTCGGCCGGCACGTGGTGCTCGGCATCGATCCGGGGCAGCGCACGGGCTGCAAGTGCGTCGTCGTCGACGACACGGGGAGGCTGCTGGCGCACGCGCTGATCAACCTGGTGACGGGGGAGGCCGCGCGCGAGCACGCGAAGAGGACGGTGCTCGAGCTCGTCACGAAGCACGCTCCGCGGGCGATCGCCGTGGGCAACGGCACCCACGGGCGCGAGACCGCCGACTTCTGCCGTGACGTCCTGCGGCAAGCCCAGCGCGACGCGATGGTGGTGCTCGTGAGCGAGTCGGGCGCCAGCGTCTACTCCGCAAGCGACGTGGCGCGCGAGGAGCTCCCGGACGTCGACCTCACGGTGCGTGGGGCGGTGTCGATCGCGCGGCGCCTGCAGGATCCGCTCGCCGAGCTCGTGAAGATCGATCCGAAGGCGATCGGCGTGGGTCAGTACCAGCACGACGTCGATCCGAAGCTCCTCGATACGAAGCTCGACGAGGTCGTCGAGTCGTGCGTGAACGCCGTCGGCGTGGAGCTCAATACTGCGAGCGCGCCGCTCCTTGCTCGCGTCGCCGGGATCGGCCCCGCGCTCGCGAGGAACATCGTCGCGCACCGGCAGAGCAAAGGCGCGTTCCGATCGCGGCGCGAGCTCCTGGACGTCGCGAAGCTCGGCCCGAAGGCCTTCGAGCAGGCCGCCGGCTTCGTGCGCATCCGCGATGCGAAGAACCCGCTCGACGCGAGCGCGGTGCATCCCGAGCGATACGCCCTCGTCGAGAAGATCGCGCGCGACGCCGGCGTCGACCTGCGCGCGCTCGTGGGCAACGAGGAGCTCGCCTCCAGGATCGCGTGGGCCTCGTACGCCAGCGGTGACGTCGGCGCCCCGACCCTCGAGGACATCCGGCGCGAGCTCGCGAAGCCCGGCCGCGATCCGCGCGACGACTTCGAGGCACCTGCCTTTCGCGACGACGTCCGGACGATCGACGACGTGAAGCCCGGGATGATCCTCGACGGCGTCGTCACGAACGTCACCGCGTTCGGCGCGTTCGTCGACATCGGCGTCCACCAGGACGGGCTCGTGCACGTCTCGCAGCTCGCCGATCGCTTCGTGAAGGACCCGCACGACGCCATCCACGTCGGCGATCGCGTGAAGGTGAAGGTCCTCGAGGTCGACCTCGCGCGCAAGCGCATCTCGCTCTCGCGCCGCGCGGTCTCGTCCTGAGCGCCTCCCCTTGCGCGGCGGGATGCCCCCTCAGGCCGTCCGGCGGAGCCCGAGCAGCGTCGCGAGCGCGGCGTCGACGTCCTCGAGCCGACGCGAGCCAGGCCCCGTTCCGGTGATTTCCCGGTAGGCGTCCGTCTCCGAGAAGAGCCACTCCGCGTAGCCCCGCACGTAGTGCTCGGGATGCGTCTCGCCGAACATCATCTTCCCGCGCGCGAGCAGGCCGTCGCCGAGCGTCCGGCACTCGTCGAGGTACGCGCGCGTATCGAGGCGCAGCCGATCGGGGACGCGCCCCATCTGTCCGCGCATCTCCAGGCGGAGCACGGCGTCGAGGTCGCGGCACGCGAGCAGCCCGAGACGGTCGGCGGTGAGCTCGCTCGCGAGCGCATAGATGCGCTTGGTCTTCGGCGACGAGCGCTGCGACGCGGCGCGGACCCATGCGAACTCCGGATTCCCGTCGTGTGCCAGGCAGTGACCGATCTCGTGCCCGATGACGGCGACGAGCTCGGTCCGATCGCACACGTCGAGGCAGTCGCCGATCAGCTCGACGCCGATCGGTCTGCCGTGCAAGACGAGCCGCGCGGTGCGACCCTCCATGCGCTCGCGCGCGTGATAGAGCTCGATGTCGTCGTCGCACGCGAGAGCGCGCGCGGCCTCGCGCGCGGCCTCGTACGCCTCGGGCGCCATCGAGGGCACGAGGCGAAGCGAATAGGAGAGGAGGTAACGGCGCTGCGTCTCGACGTCTTGCGCGAGGTGCGCGGCACGTGCCTCCGGCATCTCGCGCGCCAGCTGTTCGGCGATGGCGCGCTCCGCCGAGACGCGAACGCGTTCGACGATCGATCCGCTCACTCGGCAGCGGCTCCGTCCTCGAGCGAGATCGGCCGCGACGGCCGCTCCAGATCGCGGAGGTACTGCTTCAATGTCCCCTCGCGGACCATCTGCGCGAGCACCTCCTTCTGGCCGGCCTCCGCCTTCTTCCGATCGCGCGCGATGCCGAGGCAGATGGCCACCGCCGCCACGAGGAAGACGCCGTCCAGCACCAGGAGGAAGCCGCCGGCGAAGCGATGGCTGGCGCCGACGATCAGACCGGCGATGCCGAGCGCCTTGGCAAGGATGAGGAGGGCGAGAGCGATGAAATTGCGCGATGTTTCTGGCATGGGGGGTACGGCGTGAAGTGAAAATCCCCCCGAGACGTGCGGCGCAAAAGCACACCCCGTGCCCACATTAAAAGGCCGTAAATGTGGGTGCTCGTCCCCCGGCTGGCCTTTCAAATGTGAACGACCGTTCGTTCGATCTTGCGCGACGCGTCAAGTCCCGTTGGGCTTTGTTATCATGAGCGAAAGATCGCTCAGCTCGCCCGCGCGCGGCGCCACTCCTTCAGCTCTTCGGCGGTCTTCGTGTTCAGCACGTGCTTTTTTCCCAGCCACGCGCGCCGGGCGATCCCGATGCCGTAGCGGAGGTACGAGAGCTCGCGGATTCCGTGCGCGTCGCTGTTGATGACGACCGGCACCCCCATCTCGCGTGCCATCCGGCACGTGTGCTCGTCGACGTCGAGCCGGAGCGGCGAGCTGTTCAGCTCGACGGCGACCCCCGCCCGCCTGGCCGCCGCGAGCACGACCTCCATGTCCATCTGCGCGCCGTCGCGCACGCCGAGCTGCCTCCCCGTCGCGTGACCGAGACAGTCGATCTTCCCCGACTCGATGGCACGGACCACGCGCCTGGTCATCTCCTCGCGCGGCATGTTCAAGTGCGAGTGCACGCTGCCGACGACCCAGTCGAGCTCGCCGAGCGCGTCGTCGAGATCGAGCGATCCGTCGGCGAGGATGTCGGCCTCGATGCCCGTGAAGAGGCGGATCCGCCCGTCCATCTTCTCTTCGACTTCGCGGAGCTTCTTGGTCTGCGCTCGTAGCCGCTCCTTCGTGAGGCCGCGGACGAACGTGAGCGACTCGGAGTGATCGGTGATCGCCACGTACGACCGCCCGGCTCCCAGCGCGGCCTCGGCCATCTGCTCGAGCGTGCTCTTCCCGTCCGTCTCGGTCGTGTGCATGTGGAGATCGCCGCGCAGGTCCTCGAGCCCGACGAGCTCGGGCAGCGAGCCCGCCATGCTCGCCTCGATCTCGCCGCGGTTCTCGCGCAGCTCCGGCGGCATCCAGCGGAGGCCGATCGCCTCGTAGACCTTCGCCTCGTCGTCGCCCGCGAGCTTGTTGCCGCTCGCGTCGAAGACGCCGTACTCGCTCACCTTGAGGCCCTTCTTCACCGCGATCGTCCGCATCGCGACGTTGTGATCCTTCGATCCGGTGAAGTACTGGAGCGCCGCGCCCCAGCACGAAGGTGGGACGACGCGGAGATCGGCCTGCATTCCGCCGTCGAGCACGACGCTGCTCTTCGACTCTCCCGTCGCGAGGACCTCGACCACGTCGGGCGCCGTGCGGAAGGCCTCGTGGATCGCCGCCGCGTGCTCCTCGCGCGCGGAGACGAGGATGTCGAGATCGCCGATCGTCTCGGCGCGGCGGCGCAGGCTGCCCGCGGGCTCGCATGCGAGGACGCCGGGCACCGCCTTCATGCGTGCGACGAGCGCCTCGGCCGCCACGAGCGCCTCGGCCATCGTGCGCCGCTTCGGAGCGGCCGCGCGCTTCTTCCACGCGGCGATCGCGACGACGAGCTTCTCCTCCTTCTTCTGTCCGAAGCGCGGCAGATCGCGGAGCTTGCCTGCCTTCGCCGCCTCCTCGAGCGCGTCGACGGTGGTGATGCCTCGCTCCTTCCAGACCTGCTGCGCCGTCTTCAGGCCGATGCCCGGGACGTTCATCAAGTCGAGCAGGCCGGGCGGAAGCTTCGAACGCAGCTCCTCGGCCTCCGCGATCTTCCCGGTCTCGAGCAACTCCTTGATCCGGCGCGCGACGCCGCCGCCGATCCCACGCACCGTCTCGAGCTCGCCTGCGCGCACGAGGTCCGCGATGCTCGACGCGGTGCCCTCGACCGCGCGCGCGGCGTTGCGGAACGCGCGAACGGGGAAGGGGCCCTCGCCCGACAGCTCGAGCAGATCGGCGAGGTCTGACAGCGCACGGGCGACGGCGACGTTGTCCACGCGCCCATCCTAGATCACGGCCTGCGTCACGTCCTCGGGCCAGGGCCCTTCTCGTACACGCCCATCAGCTGGCCGCGCGCGAGGATGTGGCCGTTCATCTTCTTCATCAGGTCGGCGGCCGTCGGCTCTCCGATGTCCTGCAGGACGGTGTCGAGCGCGTACACCTTGAAGAAGTACCGGTGGCGGCCGACCGGCGGACACGGACCGCCGTACGTCGTCTTGCCGAAGTCGTTCTTGCCCGCGCGCGCGCCCTGCGGGCCCTTCGTCCCCTCCGGCAGCGCACGGGTGTCGGTGGGCATGTCGTAGAGCACCCAGTGCACGAACGTCTGCTTCGGTGCCTTCGGATCGGGCGCGTCGGGATCGTCGACGACGAGCGCGAAGCTCTTCGTCCCGTCCGGCGGATCGCCCCACGCGAGGGGCGGAGACACGTTCTCGCCCTGGCACGTGAACTTCGCGGGGATCGTGCCGCCCTCGGTGAAGGCAGTCGACGTCAGCTCGAGCGAGCCCGCGGCTGCGCTGCCCCGAGCGGACGCGCTCGCCGCCGTCGGCTTCGCGGCCTCGTCGGTCGTGGTCTTCGAGCATGCCGCGGCAGCGGTCACCACCAGGACGGCGAGCATGCGCGTGGTCGTGTTCATGGCGTCTCTCCTCGCCACGGACGCCAGCAACCATGATGCCCGCGTGCGGCCGGGCTTCAGCGCTCGCTCGTGAACACGATCTTGCCGAGGCGCGCCTCGGCCGAAGATGCGTGCGCACGCTCCTCCTCGAGCGCTTCGGCCTCCGCCTCGAGGTCGGCGAAGCGGTAGCGGACCTCGCCTTCCGGTCCGACGTCGACGTCGCCGCCGAGCTCGACGACGCGCCTCGTGATCTCCTTCGACGTCGGCTCGTCCCCCGCGGCGATCCGGTAGGCGCTCTTCAGCGCCTCGTCGGGCACCGGCTCCTTCTTCGGCGCTCGCGTGAGCACCTCGCGGAGGATGGCGAGACGTGCCTTCTCGCGCGCGATCTCGCCCTGCTTGCGCGCGCGGAAGAGCGCGCGGATGGCCGGCAGCGCCAGCACCGCGAGCGAGAACACGAGCGGCACGAGACCGAGCGCGATCGGCATGCCGTTCTCCACGAACACCGGCGGCTGTCCGCGCGGCCGCCGTTCGAACAGCGCCATGAGGTTGGCGATGGTGAGCCCGTGCGAGATGACGAAGCTCGCCGCCAGCGCATTGAAGACGTTGAGCGCGATGATCCCTGCGTTGGCACCTCCGCTGTTGCCCGTCAGCGGAGGGAGCTCGGGAGGGCTCTCCCACGCGGGGCGCACGGGGTAGAGGGGCGCGCTCGCGTCCGCGGTCCGCCGCAGGGCCTCGAAGCGGTAGACGATGCCGCCCTGCTCGCCGACGTCGACCGTGCCGTCGTGATCGAGCATGAGCCTCGCCATGAGCGGGTCGGCTTGATCACGCGGCAGCCCGGTCACCCGCATGACGTCGGCGAGGCCGATGCGTCCCTCGAGACGGCGGATCTCGGCGAGGACGCGCGCGCGCATCGCGTGCGGATCGGTCGGGCGCGTGGAGGGACCGAACACGAACCGATTGACCTTCTCGTAGAACGGGACGTCCGGGCGCTCGGCGCGGATCGCGCGGCGCTCGAACGTCGAGATCGAGGTGTCGACGTAGAACGGCGACCAGGGATGGAACGTCCAGAACAGCGCGTCGGCGATCATCCGGAAGAGGCCGGCGAGGATCGGGCCCGCGACGCCGCCCCCCTCGTCTCGATCGTTCGAGCGTCCTGCGAACGTGAGCCCGATCAGGAGCGCGATGAACAGGAGCGCGTACGCGATCATCACGACGAGCAGCCACGCGCGGACGACGAACCGGCCGATGCCGAGGAGCCCGCCGCCGATCTTCTTCGCGAACCGCTCGAACCGCTCCTGCGTCTCCCACGGTTTGGTGAACCCGTGGGGGAAGACGTGCACGAGGTCGCCGTCCTCGCTCACGCGCAAGTGACCGCGGTACTCGCTCGTCAGCACGTTCAGGCCCGCTTCGGTGTCGCGGGTCGGCAGACCGCTCGCCACGGACGCGTCCGCCACCGTGAACGGCCTCGTCGGGGCGGGGATGGCCTTCTTCAAGACCTCGGCCGCGGCAGCCGGGTCCATCGAGCGCACCGGTTGGGTCACCGCGGCAACATAAGTCGCCGCGTCATTGTTGCACGTACGTGATCCAGCGGGCGAACGCGGCGTCGCGCCCCGCCTGGACGGCCGCCAGCCGGTCGATCAACCTCTGCGTCACCGGTCCGGGGGCCCCTCCCAGGGCTCGACCGTTCACCGAGCCGATGGGCGCGATCGGATACGAGGTCGCCGTGAGGAACGCCTCGTCCGCAGCCGCGAACGTCTCGGCAGGAAGCGGCTCCTCGCGCACCGGGATGCCGTCCTGCCGGGCGAGCGCGAGGACCGCGTCGCGCGTGATCCCGGCGAGCACGTACCGCAGCGGAGGCGTCCAGAGCGCGCCCGAGACGACGGCGAAGGCGTTCGCGGTGGGCGCCTCGGCGACGAAGCCGTCGCGGTCGAGGAGCACGACCTCTTCGGCTCCGGCGGCGACGGCCCGCCGCTTCGCGAGCATCGGCCCGAGGTACGCAGCCGCGGCCTTCACCGACGGATCGAGCGCCTCGGGCGCAGCCTTGCGCGCGTCGTCGAAGGTCGCGATGCGCATCGGCGTCGTGCGGGGCGGATCCTCGTAGAGCTGCGCCGCGACGGCCACCCGAGCGCTGCCGGAGCGCGGGAGCAGGTCGGGCTCGCGCGCCGAGAAGAACGCCGACCATCGCACGAGGCCGTCGTCCTTGCCCGCCGCGGCGACGACCGTGCGTGCGGCCTCGACGAGCTCGTCCTCCGTGCGCCCGAGCTCGAGGCCGACGAGGCGGGCCGAGCGGAGGAAGCGCGCGACGTGCTCGCGGGCGCGGAAGAGGGCCGGGCCCCGCGACGTCGCGTGGAACGAGCCGACGTCGAACACGAGGCTCCCGCGCTGCGCCGCATGCGCCATGAGCGGTAGCGTGGCGTCGCTCGTCGCGACGATCGCGCCGTCGACCCACATACGCGGAGCGGTGATCGCCATCAGCCGATCCTCTCCAGGATCCTGTTCATTTCGTCGTGGAGCGCGCGCGCGCTCGCATGACGCTGGTCGCGATCGCCCGCGAGGGCCTTCGTGACGATCTCGTCGAGCGAAGGGTCGACGCCCGGGACGACCGCCGACGGACGGCGCGGCGGCTCGACCACCTTCTTCAGGAACAGCTCGGCGACCGACGGCGCGTCGTGCGGGAGCTGCCCGGTGAGCGCTTCGAACATCGCGACGCCGAGAGAGTACACGTCCGAGCGCGCGTCGAGGGGCTCACCGCGCGTCTGCTCCGGAGACATGTACGCGGGCGATCCGATGAGCATTCCATTGGTGGTCAGGTCCGCATGCTCGGGGTCGAGGTCGCGGACCTTGGCGAGCCCGAAGTCGCAGACCTTCACGACGTCGCACGGACTGCCGTCGCCGTCCGTGCCCGGCACGAGCATGAGGTTCTCGGGCTTGATGTCGCGATGGATGATACCGGCGTCGTGCGCGACGGCGAGGGCGCTGCAGACCTGCACCGCGACCTTCGCGACGATCGAGGTCGGCAGCCGACCTTCTGCAGCGAGGATCGCCTCGAGGCTCCGCCCGGCGAGGAGCTCCATCACGATGTACGGCAGGCCGTCGGCGTCGAGACCGAAGTCGAGCACGCGGGCGACGTTCGGGTGCTCGAGCTTGCTCGCCGCGAGCGCCTCGGCCTTGAAGCGCTTGACGAACTGCGTCTGCCGGCGGTTCTCGTCGTGCAGCACCTTGATCGCGACCGGACGTTCGAGATCGAGCTGCCAGGCCCGGAAGACCGCCGCCGTCGCTCCGCTACCGATGACCGAATCGATGCGGTATCTGCCCGCGAGCACGCGTCCGACCAGGGCGTGATTTGGGAACGGCGCGCGCGAGGCCGGGCGCGAGGCGATGCTCTCCGGCACGAGCGACTCGATGACGCCGAAGGCGGGCGTCCTCGTCGGTTCGTCGGGTTCCTCGACGGTCATCGTCTCGATCAGCGTCTCGTCCGGATCGTGCTCCTCGACGCTCGACGCCCGCGCGAGCGGTCCCGCGTCCGGAGGCGGGATGCTCTTCGAGGGCTCGTCGTCGAGGCGCTCGACGAGATGCAGGAGCGTCGCCATCTGCTCCCGGGTGACCGGCCGGAGGCGGAGCGGATGTCCGTCGCTCGTGGGCTCGCCGAACGGATCGGCCAGGAGCACGACGGGGCTCCCTTCGGGCACGTCGATCTCGAGGAGATGCTGCCCCGCGGTCGCGGGCGGCGACTCGAGGCGCACGACCTCCACCTCGTGCCGGAGCGCTCCGCGGAGGACGCGCGCGATCTCCCGGCCATCGGCCAAGTGCGCGCGGAGCCTAGGCAAAGCCATGACTGTCCACGATAACACCCCTGGGGCAGGGGGGCCGGCTTTCCGATTCCGTGGTAGCGTCGGCGCGCCATGCAGTACCGGCGAAATGCATTCCGCCTCGTGATCGGGGGCGCCGCGCTCGTCGCGCTCGTCGCGCCTCGCGCCGCCGGCGCGAAGCCGAAGGACACCGGACCGAAGCCCTGGTGCGCGCCCGAGGTGAGCGAGCTGTCGGAGCGCACGTGCTGGTTCGACGGCGGCACCCCGAGCGACGGCCGGCGCACGCTCGTCGTCTACCTGCACGGGGCCTATGCGGCGACGCCCGGCTTCCAGCACCTGCAGCAGAAGGCGCTCGCGCTGCACGCGAAGCGCCACAACTTCACGCTCCTCCTCCCGACCGCGCCGCGCAGCGAGGGCGGGTACGTGTGGCCGGGCTCGGCCGAGAAGCAGAAGGCGGAAGAGTCGGCGATCCTCGCGAACATCGAGAGGTCGAAGAAGGAGCTCGAGCGCCGTGCCGGCAAGCCCTTCGACGAGACGTTCATCGTCGGCTTCTCGAGCGGTGCGTACTACGCGAGCTCGCTCGCGGTCCGCTCGGCGATCGACGTCGACGGCTTCATCGTCCTCGCAGGCGGCTCGTCGTGGGCCCGTCCCGCGGCGAGCGGCGGCAAGCGCGCGCCGATCTTCGTCGGCGTCTCCGCGGCGGACAAGCAGACGCGCGATCACTCACGTGCGTTCGGCGGCGCGCTGGCGGCGCTCGGATGGCCGCGCCGTGTGGAGGAGCGCAACGCCGGTCACGAGGTCGACTGGACCTTCATGGCGCATGGCATCGCATGGCTCCGCGCGCAGAGCCGTTCCAAGAGCGGTCAGCCGGCCGTGCAGACCGCGTCGCTCCACGAGTAGCGGGCGCGATCAGCGGCGGCGTCGCTTCGCGAGCACGGCGCCGAGCGCGACCATCGCGCCGAGCGCGACGCCGCTCCCGGACGCATCGCCGGGCGCCGCGCTGCATCCGCTCGAGGCGGCGGGGCCGTCGTCGTCCGCGAGAGGCGGCCGGCGCTTGCTCGTCTTGCCGAGCGCGTCGTCCTTGGCCGCGTCGTCGCCCTCGGGCACTTCGTAGTCGTAGCCGTCGGCCGAGCCGCCGGGATCGGCGCTCTCGCCCTCGGTGCCCTCCGCTTCGTCGCTCTCGCTCGAGGCCGTGCCTGCGTCGGTCTCCTCCGGCTCGGGCGCACCGGCATCGTATGCGCCGGAGTCCTTCGTCGTGCCGGCGTCCTTCGGCGGAGGCGGCGGGCTCGCGTCCGCCGTGGCATCGCGCACCGGCGCCGACGCGTCGTCGTCGTCGTCCATGGAGGACTCGGTCTCGCCGCCATCCACGAGGCCCGCGTCGCCCACCATCTGGAACCACGCGGTCTGGCGGCGCGCGGCCTTGTTGGTCAGCTCGACGTGGATGTGATCGTCGTGCGGGTGCGGGCCGCCGTACGCGCCGGCGTTCGTTCCGTTCGCGCGCCAGACGGTGCGGTTCCAGATGATCAGCTGCACGCCGATCTTCGCCGCGTTCATCACCAGGAAGTTCGCGATGACGTCGCCGCGCGTGCTGTCGGCGTTTCCGCCGCGCTTCGGGATCATGAGATCGAGCGCGCGTCCGGTTCCGTGCACGCTCATCCGCGCCGTGTCGGCGGTGTTGCGCCGGCACGCGTAGCCTCCGACGGTGTCGATCGCGGCGTAGCGATCGCGGAGGTACACGCCGAGATCGCGTGCTCCGCCACGCAGCGCGCCCGCGCATGCCGACGGCCCGCGCCAGAGCGGCGCGGCGTCGTACTCGCTCTGCACGAGACGGCCGGCCGCGAGGACCTCCGTGGGGAGCTTCCACGTTCGCTCGCCCGTCACCTCCGCCGACTCGGATCCGAGGAGGTCGTCGCCTCCGCAGCCGGCCGCAGCGGCCGCGACGACGCCCACGGCGAACGCGTGGCGAAGGAACGAAGGCAGCATCGAGACAGCCGAGCTGCACGATGTGAGCCAAGGTGATCCGTAGTAGGTGGCTCGCAGAATCGCGCGGGGATTCGCGCGCTGGCCGGGATGCCGGTGACTCGATCGTGGATAACCGGCGCCCCGCCCCCGACGTCAGCGCGGGGCCATGGTCACCCGGTTCCGGCCGCCCTGCTTCGAGGCGTAGAGGGCCGCGTCGGCGCGCGCGACGAGCTGCGCGGGGCTCGGCTCCGATCGATCGAGGATCGCCGCGCCGATGGAGACCGTCACGCTCGGAAGGAGCTTGCCCTCGGCGTCGCGGACCGGCGCCAGGCTCACGGCGCTCCTCAGCCGCTCGGCGACGCCGAGCGCGGCACGCGGGCCGGTGTCCGGGAGGATCACCGCGAACTCCTCGCCTCCGTAGCGCGCGACGAGATCCGTCGGGCGGCACGCGCTCTTCAAGGTGTGCGCGACGGCGACGAGCGTCGCGTCCCCGGCGGGATGACCGAGCTCGTCGTTCACGCGCTTGAAGTGATCGACGTCGACCATCAGGAGGGCGAGCGATTGCTCGCCGCGTGCGAACCGGTTCGCGAAGCGAGGCAGCGCGTCCTCGAGCCACCGGCGGTTGTAGAGGCCGGTGAGCGCGTCGACCATCGCGTTGCGCTTGTACTCGCGTTGCAGCCGGATGTTCGTGGCCACGGTCGTGTTGTTCGCGCGCAGCCGCTGGGCGAGGAGCATGAGCAGGTTGATCGCGAAGTCGTGCGACGCGTTCACGAGAGCCCAGAACGTCGGCGCGTCGACGGTGACCACGCGGGACGTCTCGGCGGCGATGACGTGCGCCGACGCCGGCCGCTCGTCGATGACGCTCAGCTCGCCGACGGTCTCGCCCTCACCGATGAACGCCACGGGCTCGCTCGCAGGGCCGCCCTCGAGGTGCACGCTGAGACGGCCCTCGACGACCATGTACATGACGCCGTGCGGCTGGCCCATCGTGAGGAGGACCTCGCCTGGGCGGAGCTCGCGGACCTCGCAGCCGACGAGGGGGCCGGCGACCGAATCGATGCTCACCCCCTCGAAGATCTTCAGCTTTCCGAGGGCGTCGAGGACGGAACCAGCCATCGATCGGAGGATCGCATGCTAAGAAGCGCGGTGCCATGAGCACGGACGAGACCAAGGATTCCTTCGCCGCCCTCTTCGAGTCCTCGCAGGCCGGAGGTGGTACGGCCGGGCGCAAGAAGCGCGTCCGTGTCGGTGACCGTCTCGACGCCGTGGTCGTGCAGGTCGGGCGCGACGCGATCTTCGTCGAGCTCGACGGCAAGCAGCAGGCGTTCATCGACACGGTCGAGCTCCGCGATCCCGACGGCACGATCCCCTGCAAGGAGGGGGACACGATCCGCGCGCACGTCGTCGAGGTCGACGAGCGGCGCGGCGTCGTCCGCCTCGGCAAGTCGATCGGGAAGCCGGGGAGCACGGCTGCGATCGAGCAGGCGAAGGAGTCCGGCGTCGCCGTCGAGGGCAAGGTCACCGGCGTGAACAAGGGCGGGCTCGAGGTGGATCTCGGGGGCGCGCGAGCGTTCTGTCCCATCTCGCAGGCCGACGCCGGGTTCGTCGAGGATCCGAAGTCGCTCATCGGCCAGACGCTCCGGTTCGTCGTCACCGACGTGCGGGACGGAGGGAAGAACGTCGTCGTCTCGCGGCGCGCGCTGATCGAGCGCGAGCGCGGCGAGTCCGCGGCGAAGGTGATGGACCAGATCGTCACCGGCGCGGTCCTCCGCGGAACCGTCACCAGCGTCCGTGACTTCGGCGCGTTCGTCGATCTCGGCGGCGTCGAGGGCATGATCCCGCGCTCCGAGATCGCCCACGACCGCAGCGTCTCCGTCGCGGACGCGCTGAAGGCCGGCGACGCGGTCGAGGTGCAGGTCCGCGAGGTCAAGGACGGCGAGCCAGGCAAGCGCGGTCAGCCGACGAAGAAGATCACCCTCTCGCTCAAGGCGCTCGCCGCCGATCCGTGGGCGGACACCGACGTCGCGCCGGGGCGCGTCTACGAGGGCACCGTCGTCCGCGCAGCCGAGTTCGGACGCTTCGTCCGCCTCGCGCCGGGCATCGAGGGCCTCCTCCACGTCTCCGAGATCGGCCGCGGGATGAGCGCCGACGAAGGGCAGCAGGTCCTCGTCTTCGTGAAGAAGCTGGACCGCGACGCGAAGAAGATCTCGCTCGCGCCCGCGCCCGACGGCGCGCAGCCGGGCACGATCGTCGCGGTCGCGGCCGGCACCGACGTGAAGGTCGGCAGCGTGGTCACCGGGACCGTCGAGCGCATCGAGACGTACGGCATCTTCGTGCAGCTCGAGGGCACGAAGGGGCGCGCGGGCCGCGGCCTGGTGCCGAACGCCGAGCTCGGCGTCCCGCGCGGCACCGATCTGCGCAAGGCGTTCCCCGAGGGGACGAAGGTGACGGCGAAGGTGCTCGAGACCGGCGAGGGCCGCCTCCGCCTGTCGATCAAGGGCGCGAAGGACGCCGAGGAGCGCGCCGACTTCGAGGCAGCCCGTGGCAAGGGCGCGGCGCCGCGGTCGCTCGGCACGTTCGCCGATCTCCTCAAGGGCAAGAAGCTCTGATTCCGAGCGCGAGGACCGCTCAGCGCAGCGCGAGCTCGATCTCGTAGGAGAGATCGGCCGCGTTCGTGCCCTCGTTCTCCACGACCGCGATGTAGCTCCCCGCAGGCAGCGTGCCGCCGAGCTGCGAGTCGGTCGTGCCGCTCGCGTCGTCGTTCGTCCCCACGGACTTCTTCGTCGTGACGCTGAAGAGGGAGAGGCGGGAGTCGAGCGTCGACGGAGCCGCCTTGCGCTCGGCGCGGATGATCACGTCCACGCCGGTGCTCGCGGTCAGCGTGAACGAGTAGAGATCGACGGACGAGAGCGACGCGAGCTTGCCCGTCTTCGTCGACGGGAACGTCGCCGCGATCGGCGCGGACGTCTTCTTCTTCGCCGTCAGCGTGTACCCGTACGACGGTCCTCCGCGACCGGTGCCGGTCGGGACGTTGCGTGCGTCGCGGACGGCGGCGACGAGCTTGCCCGTGCCGAGCACGAAGTGCTGCAGCGTGATCGTCTGCGCGGCGTCGCCCTTCGCGAGCACCGTCGGGTTCATGTTGTTCGGATCGGTATCGAAGATCGTGAGGTGCGGCGCGAGGTCCGCGCCCTTCGGTGCGAGCGTCCACTCCCAGAGCTCGCCCGGTGCCGGCGCGATCGAGAAGATGTCGACGTCGTTCGCGGGATCGAGCGCGCCGCTCATGATGCCCGGCAGCGTCATCGTGCCGACCTCGGTCGCCGTCGTGCCGTCGTTCGGCTCCTTCTCCGTCTGCTCGGTGAGCGGCGGCTCGGCGGCATCCGAGCCGGCGTCGTCGGGGACGTTCGTGTCGCCCGCGTCCTTGCCGGTCGTCGAGCCGTCGCTGGTCGTGCCGCCGTCGGTGGGAGAGGAGGCCGTCGAGGCGGGCTCCTCCGAGCAAGCGACGATGGCGATGAGGAACGCGGCGAACGGAAGAGAGCGCATCACGCTCCCTACCATTTCGCAGAGCTCAGTAAACCGCGGCGTGGACGGCGCCGATGTTGGGGCGCTCCGTGGAGTTCGGCTTCATCACGGTCGCTTCTTCCGTGCGCGCGGCCCCTTCGCGGGCGTCGCCGTAGGAGACCTCCATCTCGCCGGGCGGGCACCAGCTCGGATCCTTCGCCGTGCTCGCGGCGACGGAGACCGAAGGCGCGACGGCCGAATGCGCCGGACGAGCCGCGCATCCCGCAGCGGCCGCAAGGCTGATGGCGATGGTCACGGAAAGGATGAAACGGTGCATGGCGAATCTCCTGTGGCTCCAGAATCCGTTGCGAACGCAAAATTGCAGTATCGGTGCCACAAGGTGGGACAGTGCAAATGCGCGAAATTTCGCGCGTCCAGTGCCAGTGGATAGTTCCGTTACTCCTGGATCAGGGGGTCGAGCGATCCATGACGGGCGCCCCGTCGAGCGTGCCGGTCCGGTCGAGCACCTCGACGATGCGCTTCAGACGTGTCGGATCGTACGCGCGCCCCAGGGCCTTCGCGGCCCGCCCGAGGATCTTCGTCTCGGGGAGCATGACCGACTTGTCGAGCGCGACGGCGACCACGAGGACGCGGAGGAACGCGTCGCGCGAGGCCTCGGGCACCTCGCCGAGCCGCGAGAGCCAGTCGCTCTCGTCGAGCGTGAAGCGGGCGAGGACTTTCTCGCGTTCGTGCTCGGGCAGATCGTCGAGGCGCTGCGCGAGGCACGCGGCCTCCTCCGGCGTGAGGCGGCCGTCGGCGGTGAAGACGAACCAGAGGCCCTCGACGAGCAGCGGCAGCAGCGGCGCCCACTCCGCCTCGGCGGCTCGGAGCGTCTCGACGAGCGCGCGCTCGTAACGGAACGTCCGCCGGAGCACCGCGCCGAGCCGGTAGGTGACGACGGCGTTCGTCACCGCGGACGTGACGATCCCGACGAACGGAAGGAGGTTGCGGAGGACGCTCTCGCCGACGATGGCGTGCCCGGCGCGCTCGACGATGTCGTCGGCGCGGCCGGTCGTGACCTCCTCGACGAGCCCGCGTCCGAGGTCCTCTCCGCCTTCCGGCGTCGGCTTCGCCCCGCCGAAGACGATCGAGAAGAGCCGCACGACGTCGCGCTCGTCGACGCTCAAGCCGATCCCGAACACCTCGGCGAGCTCGCACGCGAGGTCCACGTGGACGATGCCACGGAGGAAGAGCTCGCCCGCGATGGTCGCGCCGGCGGCAGGGATCGTCACGAGCGCCGCCATGCCGTCGGTCTCGGTGGTCACGATCTCGGCCGCGCTGCAGGCGGCGCCGCTCAACGCGCCCGTGACCGCGGCCTTGACGCATGCCAGGCGCACGAGGCTGCGCGCGCGATCCGTCGGCGTCGCGTGCGCATACGCGCCTGCCCTCAGCCTCTCGCGTGCTCTGGCGACGGAGCGTCGCATGCGCCAGCGCACGACCCTCTCGAACCAGTGCGGTGCGGGCTCGGTCTCGCTCACGCCGATCTCGCGGCCGAGCTCGTCGATCGTCGATGACGCGTTCATGGGTCGAGGCGCACGCACGCTCCAAGCCACGCCAGCGCGACCTCCGCCGTCAAATTGCCACACGCACGTGTCGCGTTGCGATGGAGCGGCCGCATGATCACGAAGGAGAGGAGATGGCTCGATCCGCGACGTTCGCCCTCGGGTTCGCTGCAGGATGGATGGTCCGCGCGACCGTCGACTCCTCGAGATCCGCGATCGTCTCTGCGATGGCGGCGGGGATGGCTGGATTCGATCGCGTCCGGCGCTTCGCCGCGATCGAGAGGGATCATCTCGAGGATCTCGTCGCCGAAGCGCGCGCGCGCGCCGAGGACCTACGGAAGTCCCACGCGCGCTCCCGGGGCGGTCCGCAGCCGGTCGAGCGCGCTGCCGAGTGACGATGCACGCGGAGCTGGAGCTCGTTCACCACCGTCCGGGCCGCCTGAGGGTTCGTTCCGATGCGCTCTGCTCGTCGACGGACGACGCGTCGGCCGCACGGGTCGAGCGCATCCGCGCGTCCGTCTCCCCGGTGCACGGCGTCCGATCGATCGCGCACAACGCGCGCTCGGGGAGCATCCTCGTGGAATACGTGCCCGGCGACCTGGAGCCGGACGCGCTCGTCGAGGCGATCGGACGGGCCGCCGGGCTCGAGCTCGCGTCACGGACGAGCGGCGAAGGTGCACGCCGCCGTACGGTGGCCGAGGCCGCGATCGGCATCGCGCGCGAGCTCGACGCGATCGCCGGTGCGCTGACCGGTGGACGCGCGGATCTCCGGGTGCTGGTCCCCGGCGCGATGGTGGGGCTCGCCGCGTATTCGTTCGCGGTGAACAAGGATCGACTCCCGCGCTGGGACAACCTCGCGTACTGGGCGGTCGCGCTCTTCCAGAGCCTGCACTCCGTGGAGATCGAGCGCAGCCGCGGGCCGTCCCGTGGTGACGGCGGGTGAGCGCCATGCGCATACCGACGCTGAGGCGGATCCGCACGGACCGGATCCGAATCGATCGGACGCCTCCGCCCGACATCCTCTCGTGGATCCGTGCGAACGCGGCGGTCGCGGAGGTCGCCGTCGACGACCGGAGCGGCGCGGTCGAGGTCGTCGTCGCGGAGCCGCCCGCGCTCGCGCGCCTCGCGCGCACCCTGGAGGATCGTCTGTTCGCCGCGCTCCGCCGCCTGCCACCTCCGCCGCTCGAGGTCCGCGTCGTCCACGAGCTCCCAGAGCGGGCGAGGCTCGCCGTCACGGGGATCGCCGAGACGGAGATCGAGCGGCTCGGGGACTGGCTCCGCCACCGTCCCGGCGTCTCGCGTGCGCGGCCGTCGCCGGCATCGAGCTCGATCGTCGTGTGGTTCGATCCGCAGTTGACGAGCGCTGCCGTCCTCGCCCGCGATGCATGCGCCAGCGACCCGCGGACGTGGCCGAGCGTCGCGAGCGTGGAGTCGGCCTGGCCGCCGGTGATCGCGAACACCGGCGTGCTCGCCGCGTCGATGGCGCTGGAAGGCCTCGTTCCGTCGTCCGTGCTCGGTGCGGCCGTTGCTTTGACCGCGATGCCGTCCGTGCGGCGCGCACGCGACGGTCTTCGCGAGCGTCGCCTCGGCGTCGACGCGCTCGACGTCGCCGCGATCGCCATCGCCATCGGTACGGGACGACTCGCGACCGCGGCGTTCATCACCTGGCTCCTCGGTCTGGGCGATCTCGTGCTCGCTCGTACGCAAGCCCGCACGCGCCTCGCGATCACCGAGCGCCTCGACCTCGAGGCGGCCGAGGCGTACCGGATCCGCCCGCAGGGCATCCAGCGCGTCGAGGCGCACGCGCTTCGCCCCGGCGACCGGATCGTCGTGGACCCCGGGGCTCGCGTCGCGGCCGACGGCGTCGTGGAAGAGGGGGCGGGGCTGGTCGACGAAAAGGCGCTCACCGGCGAGTCGCTCCCTCGCGCGCGGGGACCGGGCGATCGCGTACTCTCGGCCAGCATCGTCGTCGAAGGACAGCTCGTCGTTCGCGTGGAGCGCGTCGGCGCGCAGACCACCGCCCGGAAGATCGCCGGCATCCTCGCGGCGGCAGGCACGAAGCCGATGACGCTCCAGCGCACCGTCGAGCGCATCGCCGATCGTCTGGTGCTGCCGACCTTCGCGCTCGGCGGCGGAGCCGCGGCCCTCTCCTCCGAGCTCGATCGGATGACGAGCGTGCTCATCACCGACTTCGGCACCGGCTTGCGCGTCGCCGTGCCGACTGCCGCGCTCGCCGCGATGATCGCCGCGTCGAGGCAGGGGATCCTGATCAAGGGCGGGCAGTTCCTCGAGTGTCTCGCGGAGGTCGACACCATCGTGTTCGACAAGACGGGGACGCTCACGCGCGGCGAGCCCGAGGTGATCTCCGTCGACGTCGTCGGTCGCCACTCGGCCGCGGCGGCCATCGGGCTCGCGGCATCGGCGGAGGCGCGGCACCACCATCCGGTCGCGCGGGCGATCCGGCGAGCAGCGGAGCGGACGCACGCGGACGTGAGCACGCCCGACGTCGGATCCGAGTCCGTCTCGGTGGGGCGTGGGATCTCTGCCCGCGTGTGCGGACGGCGCGTGGTCGTCGGCGGGAAGAGGGCCATGCGCGAGCACGGCATCTCGACGTCTGCGACGCGAGCGATCGTCGAACATCATCGCGCGCTCGGCGCCTCGAGCGTCTTCGTCGCGGTCGACGGTGAGGTCGCCGCGATCGTGGCCGTAGCGGACGAGCTGCGCGCGGAGAGCGCACCGGTGATCGCGGCGCTCCGCGACGGCGGACGGCGCCGCGTCGTGATGCTCTCGGGCGATTCACGCTTCGTCGCCCGTGCGGTCGGCGACGCGCTCGGGCTCGATCGCGCCGAGGGCGAGCTGCTCCCGGAGGACAAGGTCCGCATCGTGCGCGAGCTCCAGGAGCAGGGGCGGCGCGTTGCCATGGTCGGCGACGGGCTCAACGACGCTCCGGCGCTCGCGGTGGCGGACGTCGGTATCTCGCTCGACGGAAGCACCGATGTGGCGCTCGAAGCGGCGGACGTCGTGCTCCTCGAGGGCGGGCTGGCGAAGCTGCCCGAGGCCTTCGACATCGCCGCGCGTCAGATGAAGACGGTCCGGCGGACGGCCACGCTCGTGATCGCGCCGAACGCCGTCGCGATCGCGATCGGCGCCGTCGGTCTCCTTCCGCCCTCGGTCGCGGCGCTGCTCAACAACGGCTCTACCGTCGCTGCTGCGCTCGCGGCGATCGCGCCGCTGCTCAGGCCGCCGCGCGAGAAGGCGCGTCCGGTGCGTCGAGCGCATCGGTAGGTGCCCCGGCGCGCTCGAGCGCCACGAGCTGCTCCACGACGTGCACGAGGCGCGCGGCGCTCGCCATCGCCGACCAAGCGCGAAGCGGGGCGGCCGCGTCCCCGAGCGTGCGCGCGAGCACGCGCGACACATGACGCCGGGCGACGGTCGGGAGCAGCGCCGACGGGAGCCGGCGGTCGGCATCGCCGAGCAGCGCGGCGAGCACGACGGCGAAGGCGTCCACGCCCGTGCTCGCGGGCACCGACCACGTCGCGATCGCGAGGACGGCGGCCGTGCCCCCGAGGTCGACGCACGCGCCGGCGATCGGGCCGAGCGGCAACCGAGCGAGCGCGACGCTCGCCCCGACGACGCCGGCGATCGTCGCCGGGGCGGAGGGCTGCGCGATCCCGCTCGCGCGCGAGACGATCCGCGGCACGCACGAGACGCCACGGACGACCGTGCGGCCGACGAACACCACCGCGGCGAAGCCCCAGCGCTCGACTTTGCCTTCCGTTCGCCCCATCCGTGGATCGTCCGGCTCGACGAGTACATGACGGCGCCAGGATTGCAACGACCACGTGAACTCGAAGGGAGCACGAGCATGAGCATGGCTGAGCAGGTGAACACGACGGAGCCCGCCGCGGCCGAGCATCACGAGCCTGTCGGCGAGCGCACGCGCAAGCTCGCGTCTCGCGCGAAGGTCGCGCTTCGTAGGCCGGCAATAGGCGCGAGCGTCGCGGGCGCGGCGGTGCTCGCGGCGGGCGCGATCTGGGGAGTGACGGAGGCGCTCGTCGCTGGCGCCGCCGCCTACGGCGTCTTCCGCGCGCTCAAGAAGGGGGCTGCGCGAGAGAGGGAAGCCCAGCCCGCGAGCACGTGAGCGTATCCGTCACCGACGGCGCGACGACCTTCGCCCGACGAGACGCGACGCCGCCCAGGCGCCGAGCAAGACGACGCCGAGATCGCCGCTCGGCCTGCCTCCCGCCGTCGTGCAGCTCGCGCAGCCGCCGCGGCGCGGCGCGGACTCGCTCGCGGTCTGCACCTCGGGCGCGGGTGCGGGCTTCGCGGACGCACGGCGGTCGTCGTCCTTCGGGGGCGTGGCCGCGAGCGCGCAGTCGGGGCATGCCTCCGTCACCTTCCTGCGCGCGTCCTCGGCCTTGGTCCGCGCGTCGTCGCAGCGCGGGCCGGGCTCGAGCGCGCAGATCCGATCGGCCGCTCGGCGGATCGACGCGAGCGCGCGGCATGCGGTCGTGCAGTCCTGCGTCTGGAGCGCCGTGTGCTCCTCGGCGAGCTGCTTCTCGAGCGCGGCGACCTCGTCCTCGGCCGCGCCTGCGTCGCGCGCGGCCCGAGCCTCGCCGGCTGCGAGGACCACCGCGGTCACGAGCGACGCGTGGAGCAGCTTCGGCACGGCTCGACTCTAGCTCACTGGTTGCGCTTGATCACGTGGTAGCCGAACGCGGTCTCCACCGGCGCGCTGATCTCGTCGACCTTCAGGGAGAAGGCCGCGTCGGCGAAAGCGGGCGTCATCTTCGCCTTGGTGAACTTCCCGAGGTTGCCCTGGCGGCCCTTCGTCCCCTCGTCATCCGTGTACTCGGTGACGAGCGCGGTGAAGTCGGCGCCGCCCTTGGCCTTCGCGAAGACCTCGTCGGCGCGCTTCTTCGCGTCCGCCTTCGATCGGGTCACGCTCGGCGGCGCGTTCTTCGCGCCCTTCCACGCGACGAGCACGTGCTGCGCGGCGATCGACTCCGGCGGAGCGCTCGGCGCCGGGGCGTTGACGATCGGCGCGGACGGCGCCGACGGCGCCGATGCGGCGATGGCGCTGGACGACGAGACGGACGCAGAGGAGCCCGATGTAGGTGCCGGCGCCTCCTTCTTCTCCTCGCAGCCGAGGAGGAGGCCCGTGGCACACATGACGGAAGCGACACTGAAGAGGACCCGGAGGCTCATGCGGCCCATGTTAGCCTCATGGAATGTTGGGCAGGATCCGCGCGCGCCACGCCTTCTTCGGCGTGCTCGTCGCGACCGCGTGCGGTTCGTCGGTGCCTTCGAGCGACGATCCCGAGATCGTCCCTGTGCCGCCGGACGCGGGCGACGTGGACGCCGCGCCGGACGTCGCGAGCCCCGACCTCGATGCCACGATCGATGGGGGAGCCGACGCGCGCTCGGACGCCGACGCAGGCGTGGGGCCGGACGCGGACGTAGCGACCGACGCCGGCGATGCCGGAGCCCCGCCGCCGATCGTGATGACCGGCGCGGCCGATCGCATCATGCTCGAGGGCGTCGTCGTGACGCCCGACACGTCGTTCGTCGGCGAGGTGCTCGTCGAGGGATCGCTCATCACGTGCGTGGCGCCGGGGACGGCGTGTGCTGCGCAGCCGGGCGCCGTCGGCGCGACGGTGATCACGACCAACGGCATCATCGCGCCGGGCCTCATCGACACGCACAATCACATCCTGTTCGACATCTTCGACGACTCGGACTGGCTGCCCGCGCAGGCCTACACGAATCACAATCAGTGGCCGAACGAGGCGCGCTACCAGGCCATGCTCGACGTGAAGCAGTGCCTCGAGGACGCCTCGCAGGGCAAGCCCGCATGGTGCCCGGCGACGTACGACGGCGCCGGCAGCCTGAAATGCGAGATGGACAAGTGGGGCGAGCTCAAGGGCCTGATCGCCGGCACGACGTCGATCGTCGGCCTCGCGGGCACCACGAGCGCGTGCTTCGGGTCGGTCGCGCGTACGGTCGACGCCGCGCAGAACGATCTCGGCGTCGATCACGTGCAGACGAGCGCGCTCTTCCCGCCCTCGAAGTCGTCGGCCGACGGCGTGTGCACGAACTTCACGTCGGGAAAGACGAAGGCCTACCTGATCCACGTCGGCGAAGGCACCGATCAGGATGCGCTCGACGAATGGACGAAGCTCGGGACGGTGACGACGACCAGCTCCTGCCTCTACGCGCCGCAGACGACGATCACGCACGGCACCGCGTTCACCGCGACCGAGCTCACGGCGATGGCCAACGCGGGCATGAAGCTCACGTGGTCGCCGAAGTCGAACGTCGCGCTCTACGGAGCGACGACGAACATCCCGGCGGCGCTCGACGCCAACGTGCTCGTCGCGCTCGCGCCCGACTGGTCGATGGGCGGCAGTCAGAACCTGCTCGACGAGATGCGCTTCGCCGCGAGCTGGGACGACGCGCACTTCGGCGACCGGCTCTCGGCAAAGGACATCGTGCTCATGACGACGAAGAACGCGGCCTCGGTGCTCGCGTACGGAGACAAGATCGGCACGATCGCGCCGGGCTACCTCGCCGACCTCGTCGTGTTCTCCCCGCAGGGCGCCGATCCGTATGCGTCGATCCTCGCGGCCCGTCCGAAGGACGTCCGGATGACGATGATCGGCGGGCAGATCCTCTACGGCGACAGCGTCCTGCTCGCCGCTGCGCCGCTGACCACCTGCGAGCTCCTCGACGTGTGCGGCGCCCCGAAGTTCGTGTGCATCGCCGAGAACACGACGGACAACAAGCTCGGTCAGACGATGGCGGAGATCAAATCCAAGCTCGAGGCCGCCCTGACCGACGTCGACGCGGTGACCGCGGGCGACGGCTACGACTTCGCGCCGCTCGCCCCGCTCGTGAAGTGCCCCTAGACTCCGGGCCGTGACGCTCGAGGAGCTGGGCTGGTCGGACGCGTTCGCCGAGGCGATGCCGGACGAGCCTGGGCTGCGCCCGGCGCGCGTGAGCTCGGTGCACGGCGTCCTCGTGGACGTGTGGACGACGGAGGGACTGCGCATCGCGAGCATGCGCGGCGTGCTCCGCGGCGCGGGCGTCGAGGGCGGCCTCGCGGTCGGCGACTGGGTCGCGATCTCCGGCGAAGGGAACGACGTGGTCGTCGAGCACGTGCTCCCGCGGCGCACGGTCTTCCTCCGGCAGGCGGCAGGCGAGCGGGCGGAGGCGCAGGCGATCGCGGCCAATGTCGATCGCGTGTTCATCGTGACGTCGATGGGTGAGGGCGATTTCAACGTGCGACGCCTCGAGCGCTACCTCATCGCGATCGGCGGAGGCGGGGCAGAGCCGATCATCGTGCTCACGAAGGCCGATCTCGTCGCCGATCCCGCGCCGATCCTCGCGCAGGCGGAGGCGCTCGCGCCGGTCATCGTCACGAGCGCGCGCACGGGCGCGGGCGTCGAGCAGCTGCGCGCACACATGCCGGTCGGCTCGACCTCGGCCCTCGTCGGATCCTCGGGGGTCGGGAAGTCCGCGCTCGTGAACCGGCTGCTCGGCACGGACGTGCAGCGCGAGGGGAGCGTCCGTGCGCACGACAAGCGCGGACGCCACACGACGACGCGACGCGAGCTCTTCTCCATCCCCGGCGGCGGGCTCGTGGTGGACACGCCCGGCATGCGCGAGCTCAAGCCCTGGCGCCCCGCCGGGGCCTACTCCGAAGACGCCTTCGAGGACATCGTCGAGCTATCTGTATCATGCAAGTATCGCGACTGCCGGCACCGCGAGGAGCCGGGCTGCGCAGTACGCGAGGCGGCGCGGACGGGCGCGCTCGATCCCTTGCGCCTCGCCGCGTGGCGCAAGCTCGAGGACGAGCGCGCGGAGCCGCGGCCGCGCTCGCGGCGGTGACCGTTCAGCCGGCGTCGTATCCGGGCAGGGGCCCTGCGTCGAAGATCGGGAGCGGCCCGGCGTCGATCGAGGTCGGCGTCGGCGTGGGGGCCGGGCTCGGCGTCGGCGCCGGCTCCGGGAACGGCGTCGGCCCCGGGTAGGGCGCCTGCGCCATCGCGAGGCCGGCGGCGAACGCCGCCAGGAGGAACAGCAGCGCGCGCTTCATGTCGTCACCTCTCCTTCGACTCGACGGATCTCGCGGTTGCGAAGCAGGGAGGCCACGGCCGCCGCGGCGATGCCGCCGGCGACGTAGAGGCCGATCGTCATGAGCTGGCCTCGCCTGTCGATCCCGCGATGGCGCTTCGGCAGCCCGAGCATCGGTGCGAGGACGACCGCGCCGAGGCCGGCGGCTCCGCCGAGGAGCGCGCCGCGCGCGAGGGTGAGCCGCTCGCCCGCGGCGACGGGCGCGAAGTACATCGTGTTCGCGACGATGTCGGCGAGGAGCGCGTAGCCGCGCAGCCTCCGTCCGCGCGGAGGACGGATGCCGAGCCTGCCGAGGATGCGTGACAGCGCCGACATCCCGAGCAGATCCATGCGCGGCGGGCGACGCACGAGTTGACGGACGGCCTCGTGCGCCAGGGTGAGCGTCGCCGCTCCGGTCGTGCCCGCGACGATCGCGTTCATGTGGTCGAGTTGCATGCAGGCCTCCGGTCGCACCGGGATGCGAAACCCGGGCCGGGCGCACGTCAGAACGACGCGGCGACGCGCGCGACGACGTAGACGACGAGCCCCGCCGTCCACAGACCCGCGCGCACGCGCATGTGCTCGCGCCACGCCCAGTAGGGCGCGAGCGGCGCGAGCAGGAGCGCGACCGGTGCCCGCCATCGCGGCGCCCGCGACGCGAGCCCGATCGCGATCGCCACGTGTGCAGTGACGAGGAAGGCGAATGCGAGCACGACCGCGGCGACGAGGACGATGTCCCTCAAGGCGCCACCATCGTAGCGTCGGTCCGGAGCGGCGTCGCATCGATCGTCGCATCGAACCCGGCGGCCTCGGGGATCAGCGATGCGTCGTCGGGCGCGAGCGTCCCGTCCGGCAGCTGCGTCGCGTCCACCGGGAAGTCCGGTCCGGAGTCCACGATGAGATCGGGCGGTGCGCGCGTCGCGCTCGTCGCCTTGCCGCCGTCGACCGGCGTCGTCGACGCGTCGGCAGGGACGGACGCGGGGTTCTCGAGGATGTCTCCCTCGGAGGTGGTCACCGCGCCTGCGGTCGGGGCGCCGACCGCGAGGATCGGCGGGTCCGGGACCTCGGCCCCCTTCGCGTCGCGCCACCTTCCTTGGGCGAGATGGAGCGTGCCCGTGGCGTCGCGTACGGTGACCCACGGAGCGAAGGACGCGCTGGTCGGCGGGCGCACCCACCGGCCCGGTCTCCACGCGTAGCGCCGCCCCTGCCAGAGCCACTCGCCGTCGACCCAGGCCGCATCGGCCCCGGGCCTGGCTGGGACGAACTCGACGCGCGCCGGCGGCGGCGGATACGGCACCGCCACGAGGGCGCGAGGCGGGTGTCCGACGTACGCGGGCTCGGGCGTGTGCCTCGCGCCGCACGCGAGCGCAGCGGCGGCGAGCGCCAGGCTTGCACAGTAGGCGACGGCGAGGCGACGCATCCGGCGCCGTATCGAGCATGCGGCGTTCCATGGGTCCTGCGATCCGGGCGTACCGGTCGCGGCAGTGTTCGCTCCCGCACGACTGGTGCCGCGCTTGCTACGGCGCAGCCGACCCGCCTCTCTCATGCGCTCGCGCTATCTCGCATCCACGTCGCTGATCGTGGCGAGCTCGCTGCTCGTCCTCGCTGGATGCAACACGATCCCGCAGGGCCGCGCCTCCGTCGACGACGTGACCGTGCGCGGCGCGCAGAGGGTCGACGCGGGCGACATCGAGGCGAAGATCGCGACGACGCCGACGGAGAAGTTCCTCGGGCTCTTCCGCGGGATCATCTACGAGTACTCGGTCTTCGATCGCTTCGTGCTCCAGAAGGACCTCGCGCGCGTCGAGGCCTTCTACCGCTCCAGGGGCCATTACGAAGCGCATGCGCGCGCCGGGCGCGTGTTCACCAAGGACGCGAAGCACGTCGACGTCGAGATCGTCGTCGAGGAGGGACCGCTCACCGTCGTGCGCGAGGTGCACGTCGAGGGCCTCGAGGGGCTCCCTCCGGACGTCGCGCTCGCCGCGAGGCAGGGTGCCGACGCGGCCCTGAGGCGGGGCGCGCCGTTCGAGGAGGAGCGGTTCACGAAGGCGGAGGGTAACATCCGGAGCGCGCTCGCGGATCGCGGCTACGCGTACGTGAAGGTCGACAGCGACGCCGCCGTCGACATCGTCCACCACGAGGCGGACGCGGTCTTCACCGTCGTCCCCGGCCCGGTCTGCAAGCTCGGGCCGATCACCTTCGAAGGGCTGGGCGAGCTCCCGGAGAAGAACATCCGGCGCACCCTCGACCTGAAGGAGGGGGGCCGCTTCTCGCAGGCCGCGCTCATCGACGCGCAGCAGGCGCTCCTCGACCTCGGCGTGTTCGCCTCGGTAGCGATCGAGCCCCAGCTCGTCCAGCCCCCGGCCGCCGACGGCAGGGTGCCGGTCACGATCAAGGTCGAGCCCTCGCGCCTTCGCACCGTCCGGCTCGGAGGAGGCCTCGAGTTCGACGCGCTCAAGACGGACATCCACGGCGTCGCCGGCTGGCAGAACCGCAACTTCCTCGGCGGGCTGCGCAGCCTCTCGATCGAGCTCCGGCCGGGCGTGGTGCTCTATCCGACGCGCGTGAACGACATCGAGTGGCCGGACAAGCTCCTCCCCGAGGAGCGCTTCCGCGTCGAGCTCCGGCAGCCCGGCTTCATCGAGGCGCGCACGAACGGGTTCATCCGGCCGGAGGTCAACGTCACCGGCCTGTTCGTCGATCCGAACCCCCCACCGGACGCACGCGTGCTCGGGTATGCCGAGGTCCGCAACGCCGTCGGCCTGGATCGCACGCTCTGGAAGCTCTACGGCGCGATCTCGCACAACCTCCAGATCGACTATCCGTTCACGTACGTCGGGACGCGCGATCCGACGCTGGCTCTGCTCGTCATCTCGTATCCCGAGCTCCTGACGAACCTCGATTTCCGCGACGACAAAATCCATCCACGCAGGGGGGTCTTCGTCGGCAACACGCTCCAGTTCGCGGGTGGGCCCTTCGGCGGGCAGGCGGACGACATCAAGGTCCAGCCGGATCTCCGCGGGTACGTGCCGGTCAGCAAGCGGATCGTCCTCGCGTCGCGCGCGTCGGTCGGCTTCCTCTGGCCGCGCAACTACGGCGACGTCGTTCGACATCCCGAGAGCGTGTTCGAGCCGAGCAGCGAGGCGCGCACGCGCGACTACCAGCTCACGTTCTTCCGCGGCTTCTTCTCGGGCGGTCCGACGCAGAACCGTGGGTACCCGCTGCGCGGGATCTCTCCGCAGGACGTCGTGCCGTTCATCACGCCCGAGCTGCTCGCGCAGCAGCTGAGCACGAGCTGCGGCGGCGCGAGCGGCGTCGACTGTCGCACGCCCACCGGCGGCTTCACCCTCTGGGAGGCCTCGGTCGAAGTCCGCTTCGACGTGAACGGGCCGCTGTCCTTCGCGACCTTTTGTGACGCGAGTGACGTGTCGCCTCAGACGACGGACATCCGGCTGAACCACCCTCATCTCTCGTGCGGCGGGGGCGCTCGGTACGACACGCCGGTCGGTCCGATCCGCCTCGACATCGGTTACCGCATCCCCGGTCTGCAGGTCATCGGAGGGCTGACGCCCGACGAGAAGGCGCCGCAAACGTTCCCGCTTGGCATTCCAATCGCAGTGGCGATCGGCATCGGAGAGGCGTACTGATGACCTCGCGCAGATCACGTGCACGACGGGTCCTCGGGGTCAGCGGAGCCGTCGTGGGCGTCACCGTCACGTTCGTCGCCGCGACGACCGCGGGCGCGGTCCTCCACCTCGATGTGCCGGCGACGCGGCGTCTCGTGGCGACGCAGGTGAGCGGACTCCTCGCGAAGGAGCTGAAGGGCGAGGTGGAGATCGAGGCGCTCGGCGGGCTCGGGCTCCGCGGGATCGACGGCGCGCGCGTCCGGGTGAAGGACCCCGACGGCGTGCAGGTGCTGTTCGTCGACGGGCTGAAGGTCCGGATCCGCGCCCTCCCGGCCGCGCGCTCGGCGCTCCTCGGCGAGCGAGACATCCGCCTGTCGATCCCGGTGGTCTCGATCGACCACGCAGACGTCGCGCTCGACGTCGATCCGACGGGCGACCTCCGCCTGTCGCGCGCGCTCTCGCCGAAGGAGACGAAGGCCGAGGGGCCGAAGAAGGAAGGTGGTCGGGGCCTGCGCATCGAGGCGCCCGACCTCGCGCTCGCTCACGCCTGGGTGCACGGCGCGCCGAGCGAGGGCGGGCCGGTGATCGACGCCGACGTGAAGGACCTCGCGGCGCATGCGCTCGTGGGCTCGTGGGGGACCCGTGCCGGTCTCGATCACGTCGACATCGTGACGCGCGGGCTTCCGGCGAGCGCCGATCCGCGCGGCCGCATCACTGCGGTCTACGAGCAGGCCGCGGCCGAAGGAGCGAAGCCGCGGATCGCGGCGAGCTTCGACGGTACGGCGATGGGGACGCTCACCCTCCACGCGGAGGCGCACGGGACGCTCCCGCACGTGAAGGGCGAGGCGAAGCTCGCGCTCGGCAAGGCGACCGTCGACGTCGATGCCGACGTCACGATCGACGCCGCGCCGACGATCGACGCGCGCCTCTCCGCGCGTGCGATCGATCTCTCGCGCGTGGCGAAGGGAGCGCCGGAGTCGGAGCTCGGGCTCGATGCCCACGCGAGCGTCGTCCTCGGCGAGGCGATGCACGCCGACGTCGAGCTGGACACGCTGCCGGGGACGCTCGCGGGCGAACGCGTCCCACCGATCGCCGTGCGTGGCTCCTTCACGAAGGACGCCGCGGAAGCTACGGCACGCATCCAGGAGCCCTCGATGCCGACGGAGGTGCGCGTCTCCATGCGACCGGCGGACGGCGATCGCGTCGTCGTCGCCCACCTCAACTCGCACGTGCCCGAGCTGCGCCGCCTTCCGGAGCTGTCCCGCGCGCTCGACTCGGGGAGCGCGGACGTGCTCGCAGACGCTCGGCTGGCGCTGAGGGCGAAGACGGTCGAGGCACGCGTGGCGGTCACCGGCCGTCGCATCGCCAGGGGCGAGCAGTCGGTCCGCGACGTCCACGCCGAGGCGCGCGCCGCGGGCACGCTCGATCGGCCGGTGGTGGACGCCGCGGTCCACGCCGAGGACGTGCGCGCGGGCGGTGTCGATGCGCGCACGATCGACGCGCGCACGCGGGTCGAGCCGGGCGAGGCGACCGTCCTCCGCGATCCGCGGGTCGACGTCGAGCGCGCGGGAGAGAAGATCGCCGTCAGCGCGAGGCTCGTGCGCGTGGCGGGATCGTCGCTCCGGATCGATGGTGCGCAGATCGAGGGGCTCGGCGAGCCGATCCGTGCCGAGCTCTCCCACGGCGCGCGTTCCACGACGGCGAAGCTCGCCGCGCCGCGCATCGATCTCGCGAAGGTGAGCCGCGTCGTGGGGCGCGACCTCGGCATCCATGAAGGGAGCCTCTCCGTCGCCGTGGACCTCGACGGACGCGATCTGAAGCTCGCTCTCGAGGCGCAGCTCGATGCGGCGGGCCGGCTCGCGGTGCATTCGAAGCGGCTCACGCTCGGCGGCAGCCCCATGGACCCCGCGTCGTGGGCTCGAGCCTCCGGCCGCATCGCGCTCGAAGGCGACGTCGACATGGCGAAGCTCGGGTCGATCGTACCGACGGAGGCGATGCCCTTCGGCGAGCTCCGCGGCGAGCTCGTCATCGCCGGCACGATCGGCCGGGACAGCCCGACGTCGGTGCCCGAGCTGCGGCTCCACGCGCACACGCTCGGTCTCCTGGTCTCGGGCAAGACCCCCTCCGAGCCCGCGATCCCGAAGCGGCCTCGGGAGACGCAGGTGAAGGGCATCGCGCCGTGGAGGAGCGACGACGTCGACATCGGGCTCGACGTCCGCAACGACACGACGAGCGGCCTCACCGGCGTCGCCTTCCGCGTGACCGACCGCCAGGGCGTCGTCACCGCCTTCGACGCGAAGTCGGTGGTCCCGTACGACGAGATCCTCGCCGACCCGAGGCGCGCGAAGGCGAAGCTGGTCCGCGCACCGATCTCGGCGAAGCTGGTCGTGCCCAGGCGATCGCTCGATCGCATGCCTTCGGCGCTGGGGTTGAAGAACGTGTCCGGCGACCTCGAGGCGCAGATCGACGTCGACGGCACGCCGATCGAGCCGCACGTCGTCATGGTCGGTCGTGCGCGCGGAGTCCGGAGCGGCATGGTGCCGGCGGAGGAGGCGGCCGAGGCCGACGTCGCCCTCCGCTACGACGGCAGCGCCGCCGATCTCGAGGTCCAGGTGGGCGCGGAGAAGCGCCGCGTGCTCGAGCTCGCCACCCACGTCGATGTGCGGATGGAGGACCTCGTCGAGGGCCGAGCGGGCGCGGCGCCCGCGTGGACGGCGTCGTCGCGGTTGAACCTCGTGAGCTTCCCGCTCGAGATGATCGGCGCGCTCGCCGACCGCCAGATCAAGGGCCGCGCGAGCGGCGTAGCGACGCTCGAGGGCCTGCATCGAGACGCGAAGCTCGCCGCGCGCGTCGTGGTCGACGGGCTCTCCGTCGGTCGCGCGAAGTACGAGA
>WBZO01000663.1_pt1 | contig 66987 bp, 62 predicted proteins | sample 5204261 | NCBI WGS metagenome assembly WBZO01 (sample SAMN12412400, study PRJNA552823) | activated sludge metagenome | isolation source: activated sludge from anammox sidestream of wastewater treatment plant... | place: USA: North Carolina | collected 2017-09
CTGGTGAGCTGCTTGTAGTGCTTCATCTGTGCTCCTTCTACTTGGTCGTTTAAGAAGCTCCGATACTACCGCAGCTTGCTTCCTAAACTTCCTTACAAAAGTTGCACTTCAATTTTGAATCCACCTTTCAATAATTCCGGTGCAGACTTAAATAGTTCTCCATCTTCAGCATTTGTATTTGGTAGTTGATTGATGAACTGAACATTGTGTCTGACAGGAAGAGCATATTCTGGTCTCCCGTAGATAGTTTCAAAAACCCTATTAGGTGTAATACTGTCAGCACCTTCCTTATGCACTTGGCTTAAAAGATCTATCACATTACTGGTTGCAAGATTCAATTGTTTTTTAAACGTTGTTGCACCAGTTCTTTCCGTACTCGCAATAAAAATATTCGGGACCACATCTTCCAACATCAAGTCCAACAATCTTTCTTCAATGAAATTCCCTAACGCGGTAATAGATTGTACGTTCAGCTTCTCAGTCTCGGGAGCTGCTAGTTCTATTTCAGTTGAACCAGCAGATTTTGTCATCGTAACTAGTAAATTGCCCCTTGTGCTGCGTAATTCGTTTTCATAATCACGCGCTTTCCAGGCTTGTCCTAAAGGCATATCAATACTGAGTTTGAGTTTGGAAAACAATTCACTTTTTGATGCGAGCATCTCAGGAAATTGTTCTTCAAATTTATCTAGTGCATTAGCGCATATTTCCAACCATGAATCTGCAACCATTTTTTGCAGGTCAACTTTGGTTACCCCATTGCGACGCAGTTCATCGAAAACATTATTCAGATTAATATCGATAAGATGCTTCCACGTTCTGAGCAAGCAATACACTAGGTAAGTAACATAAGTTTTTCCAGTGTTATTTTCACCACAAACAATAGTTAAATCGGACAGATTTATTTCACCATATTCAAGCACACCTAAATTCTCAAATTTAATGCTTATCATCTTCTTCACCTCTACAAATTCAATTTGCTCCCTAGCCTATCAGACTCCAGCGTGGGTCTTCATTAAAGCCAGTAGCATTAATGTGACAAGTATTAGCAGATTACTATGAAATACAGTTTAGTTATTTATTTCTCAGAATCGAATTCCAAACTACGCAATTCCAATCCCTCAATCTCCTGCAACGATTTCCCGGCAATGCCTTGCAAATCACCGTACATGCCGACCGTTGCACTCATCACACGTTCGATCTGTTCTTCGCGTTTGGCCCATTGTTTCATGATCGCTTTGCGTTCTTTATCGAGGTCTTCCTGCATGGTGGAAAAGGCTTCGACAATTGCCTCGACGCGCTGGCGGAAGCGCGGGCCGGTGAGGTATTGGTAGACCATTTCGGTTTTGCTTTGCTGGCCTTCGGAGGATTGGCGCGCCAAGGCGATTTCCAGCAGCGATTGGCGCAGAATCATGGCAACCGGCAACGCCGCGCGCGGGTGAGTGACCCAGACGCCTTCGATCAATTCAAAGGTTTCCACGCCTTTCGGCAAGGTATGGCTGACAATGACCGCTACTTCCGCTTTGGCGGCGCGTTGATCGTCGCGCAGTTTCACCAGCCAAGCATCGCTCCAGTTTTTGGTGCGTTTGAATTCCCATAACAAGGTACCGCCAATTTGACCGCCCGACCCGATTACGCGATGCAATACGTCGCCGCCGAATTCGCCTTTCGGCACCGGTTCGATGGCATCGAATGGAAACTTCATCCGCAGCAGGTTCTCCAGTTCGAGTTCTTGCACTTCTCCTTGCAGTTGCTGCGAGCCTTGCTCGGCACGGCGTTTCAGGTCTTCGATCTGTTTCTGCATGGCGGCGATGGTTTGCTCTTTTTCCAGCACTTTTAGTTTTTGCTCGTCTTCGGCTTCCTTTCTGGCCAATTGCCGCGCCTCCGTCAATCCGTCCTGCACCCGCTTGGCGACTGTCAGTTCCAATTCGCGTTTGGCGTCGTCCAGCTCGCGTTGTTTCTTGATCAATTCGGCTTGCGCTTGTTGCGCTTGCGCCAGTTTCTCGTCGCGGGCTTTAAGCACTTCGTGCAACTCGGCCAGTTCACGCGCCTTGCCTTCCAATTCGGCAGCGCTGGCCAGCTTCGCTTTGCGCGATTCTTCGGCGATCACCCGCGCCCGCTCCGCCTTCAACTGCTCGGCCACTTGGTTAGCCACCTGATCGTCGAGCTTGCGCTTTTCCTCCACCAGTTGTTTTTCCCGGTCGCGCATCGCTTGCTCGCGCTGGCTGATTTCACTATCTTTCTGCGCCAGCCGTTGCTCAAACTGCTGGCGGGTCGATTCGATCAGCGGCGCCGCCAGCGATTCGGTCAGCTTGATTTCGGTTTTACAGTTCGGGCAGATAATCGTCGGTTCTGTCATCACAATTCTTCCTATGAATGCGGCAACATTTGCCGGTCTTGCTGGCAACGCGCCTTCAAAAAGAGCCCGGCCAAGAAGCGTAAAGCCCCGTCATTATTGGCTTGCAGCCGGCTGGCATGATCATTGCTGTCAGCTATGTCAGCAACTCATTATAAACCGGCAGTACGTAACCTTCAGGAACCGTTATGAAAAATAAATATGAAAGTTTGGAACTCGGTCAATTCATTCCGCTGCATTATCATCACAATATGCTGAACGACACGGTCCGCATGCAAGGATTTAAGGATGCGATCGATTTACTGGTTAAACCCGGCGCTACAGTGCTGGAGCTTGGCGGCGGCACCGGCGTGCAATCGTTCTTTGCCGCGCAAAAAGCGCGTAAAGTCTATTGCGTCGAACGCAACCCGGAGCTTATCAGCGCGGCGCGCAATCTGCTGGCGCAAAACCAAAACGGCGGCAAGGTCGAGATTATCCAAGCCGACGCCATGCATTACCTGCCGCCGGAACCGGTCGATGTGGTGATCTGTGAAATGCTGCACACCGGATTGCTGCGCGAAAAACAAATGCCGGTGATCGATTCGTTCAAGCAACGCTATCTGAAGAAATTTGGCGGAACGCTGCCGGTCTTTATCCCGGAAGCCAGTATCCAAGCGATTCAACCGCTGGAGCATGACTTTCATTTCGCAGGCTTTTACGCGCCGACGATTCAATTCCAGAACCCCTATGTCATTCAGGAACGAAGCAAGGGCCTGGGAGACCCAGAGGTATTCCAATTGTTGGCGTATGCTGAATCCTATAGCCAAACCTGTCAATGGGATGGTGAAATTCTCATTACCGGAGACGGTCAACTGAACGCCTTGCGGCTCATCACCAAAAATTTACTGGCGATCAATGTGACAACGTGCAGCACCATCGACTGGCACACGCAGTACATTGTACTTCCGCTGCCGGAATCCATCCAGGTTTCCAAAGGCGATCACATCGCCATCCGCTTCAGTTATCAAGGCGGCGCACCGCTCAATGCCCTGACGGATTCGCTGCAAATCCGCCGGATCAGCAAGCAAACGCCGGTATTGGAATTGGCGCTGGAAGCGATGAATCAACCGGCGGAATCCCAAACGGCGACCATCCACGCACACCAAAACTGACTGTTGAACAAAAATAGTGTACACCCTGACCTGTGTACACTATTTGAATGTTAGAGCCTTCCCAGCCAATACTGGGGACGTCTGCGATGATGAGCAATAGCCAATATTTAAACAGTGCCGGAAACCTCACGATAAAGCACCGTATAGGGAAACCGATTCATCCGAGCTCGCCGTATATCAGGTTCCCTTTCAATCGGATACCGACGCGGTGATTGACACACTAAAATCAGAGCTTTCTCAAATTCAACCAGATACAAAGCGCAAGTCCGGACCGTTTAGATTCAAAGTAACCAACCGACTCAAGATGTTGAGCTTCTGCGGCTGGATGGAATACATAGCTCACCGCAAGAGAGCCTGCGCTTTGCGCCTTACCTCGTCTGCTGATATGGATTCGACGATACCTTCATCCAACTCTCTAGCCCGGCCTTGCACTGTATCCAACCAACTTTCGGCTATTCCACTTTCGGATGAGTTGTCCAAGCTGAGCAACAACTTCTGAGCCAATTTCGCTCTCTCTGTCTCAGGCAGACTAAGTGCTTCAGCTTCAATTTGTGCCAATTTCATGCAAAGTACTCCTGCTAAACTATTAATTTGAGGTTCATCATAGCAAATTCTATTTGATCCAGCACGGCGAGCAGATTCGATCATCAACAACAATGTTTCACGCGATCCAATCAACCATCTTACCGGAAAACATTGCAATTACCCGTAACAGCGATCGCAGCTATCGCCCGGATTAACTCCCTGCAAAGCCCAATAACCGTTAAGATCATCAAAACCGGTTTAGCATCAGCAAAAACCATCCATTGAAAAACAACAAATGAATAAAGAAACTGAAATGATCCAACACGATTTGAAATTATTCGGCATGAAAGCGGCAAAAGGCCGCTGGGTGTTTGTGGCGATTGGGTTATTGATCAATGTGTGCCTGGGATCGATTTATGCCTTCAGCGTTTTCCGCAAGCCGTTGGAAGCTTTGTGGGGGATTTCGTCGAGCCAGAGCGGATATCCGTTCATGGTGTTTCTGGCGGTATTTGCGGTTACGATGCCGCTGGCGGGTAATTTGATCGAGCGCTGGGGGCCGCGAATGACAGCCACACTGGGCGGCTTACTGGCGGGAAGCGGATGGATCGCGGCGAGTTTTTCCCGAGATATCAACACCTTGACGCTGTTGTACGGCGTTATCGGCGGCGCTGGGGTCGGCATTGTGTACGGTTGCCCGATTGCGGTGGTGGCAAAATGGTTTCCACGCCACAGCGGGCTGGCAATCGGATTGACCGTCATGGGTTTCGGTGTGTCGGCATTGGCCGTCGCGCCATTGATGAAAGCGATGATTCTGCAACCGGATATTGGCATCCTGCATACCTTTCTGTACTTGGGAATCGCATTTACGATTGTCACGACATTACTGGCGCGGTTATTGCGCTTTCCGCCTGCCGAATGGACACCTGCGCTATCCAATAACCCTGCTGTTGAAGCTTCAACCCCATCTGCTATAAATCTTGACCGGCAGGCCATGTTAAAAACCACAAGTTTCTATGCCCTGTGGGCGACATACACGATCGGCTGTCTGGCCGGATTAATGGCAATCGGCATCGCATCGCCGGTCGGCACCGAAATCGCGCAGTTGGATGCCGCCACCGCAGCATTCGCGATATCCTTGTTCGCGGTATTCAACGGGCTGGGGCGGCCGCTGTTCGGCGCTTTAACCGACCGGCTCGGTCCGAAACAGACTGCGATGGTTTCATTCGCGATGATCATGGGCGCATCGTTGCTGCTGTTCTTCTTCGGGCAAGACAATGCCATGCTGTATCTGTTGGCGTTCTGCGTACTGTGGATGTGCCTGGGCGGATGGCTGGCGCTGGCGCCCACCGCGACCGGCATTTTCTTCGGCAAACGCTATTACGCGCAGAACTACGGATTGATGTTCACCGCCTACGGCGCCGGCGCCATCCTCGGAACATTGCTATCCGGCAGCATCAAGGACATCACCGGCAGCTATTTACATGCGTTTCCGGTTGTCGCCGGACTGGCGGCGCTTGGATTGTTGATCGCCGCAATCGGATTGAATCCTGTAAAAGCCGGTCAAGCGCGCCCGGAAAGCACTGAATAATTATCCGCGCAAGCGATAAAATCAACAATCACTGCGTATCCATTGCCAACCGGCAATCGGCATTCACTACCCGGCACGCAAATGTTCCCGCCATGAGCAATATCAGAGCCTTTCACCGTCGCACATAACAGAAGCAAGCCGCGAATCAAAAATTATTTCAGCATTCTCCGCCTAATCCCCTCTTGCTCACCCGTGCAATACCCATCTCCGTCAGATCGATGTCGCGGCTAGGATCATCATTGCACAATCCCATATCACTATCGTTTGTGCGCCTGCGACACGTGCGATAGGTCTTTAAGGCCGCTCGGCTCGCTTGTGTAATGTAGTTAATTATCCGGATAGCAATAAAATAATATTTGTGACTTGCATTATACAAGTTTGTGGTTTAGGATGACTTGCGTTTTGCAAGTCATCTTTATATTTATTGCGAGGAAAAACGATATGCCAAAACTTCATCATAAACGTCCCTGGGGAGTTCCACATTCAAGAAATGCACTCGCTTCCGGGTTGTTAATAAATAGCATTGCAGCCACCGTCGAATCGACGCTAAAAATTATGAATTAACGATAAGAAATTGATTGGTTCATGTAGATCTTGTCATGAATCAATATTTTCAAAAACTTACGCAAATTTAACTAAATACGATTTACGGAGAGGAAAAAATGAAACCAAAACTTTATGCACTGTTGGGTGCAATTTCCGCAGCAGTTTTCTTGTCGGCTTGCACATCCCCGCCTCAAGCGCCTGAAGGTTACATTAAAGCCGGTAAAAGCCATGTCTATTGGATTGATCCGGCGACAGGTAAAAAGCGCAATGTCTATAGGATTAATCAAGAAACCAGCAAACAAGGCGGATACTTGATTCCAGGAGCGGCATCGCAAAAAGCAAAAGCACTAAAGACCGGTCAAGCGCATTAAAATACGCCGGTCAATGCGCGGCTGCCCATTCTCGCGCTTGCTGCTGGGGAGCGCTGATTAATTCGCCGAGCAGGATGACAGGTAAAGCGGATGGAGCGCAGGAAGCGAGACATATCGAAATGATAGGCTAGCTTCTGAGCACTACCCAACGCAGCCAATCGCTCGCGCAGTCAATTAATCCGCGTTTCCCTAACTATTCATTTCGTTTTAAATCTCCCCGTGATAACCTTTAACAAGGAATGATTAGGGAAAGCAATCATTATGGATAAACTGGGACTTCCGATTGTGTTGTTGGCGGCTTTATGGGGCGCAGTCAATACCACGCTCAGCTTCTTTCAAATCATCAACGCCAGACGCGACATGCTGTTTGAGTTGATCGACAAATGCGGCCGTTGCCCGGAACAAACGCTCGGCCCGGTAGAAATCTATTTAACCAACCTGCTGCCACTCGCCATTGGAAACATCATCTTTCTCTGCCTGATCAGTTATGTGATCGTATCCATCCCGCGCCACATGAAGATAGAAAATGAGGATGAAGCCAACCGGTTGAAAAAAGCTTGCAATATCATTGCAGTATTACCGGTTTTTGGCGCAATCGCTTTTTTCGGCGGCGCTGTCTTCGACCTGACGATGCTGATCCGCGCTTTGACATGAAAAAAAATCTCTTGTTAAAGCTCACGCTGCTGCTGGCGGTTATAACCATCAGCGGCTGCGCCGTCATGGACAAGAACATTCCCGGCTGGACGCAATACCGCAGCCCGGACAAAACGCATGAGCTCCAGTTGGCCTTTCAAAGCGTCGGCACGGGCGAACCGGTACTGTTGATTCATGGTTTTGGCGCGAGCAGTTATAGCTGGCGGCACGTCATTGAACCACTGGCGCAAAAAAACCGGGTCATCGCCATCGACTTGAAAGGCTTCGGCAACTCGCCCAAACCGCGCGACGATGCGTATTCCGTGTATGAGCAAGCGCGCCTGATCAGAAACTTTATTCTCGAAAACGATTTAAAGAATCTTCACATCGTCGGCCATTCCTACGGCGGCGGCGTGGCGCTGGCGGTATCGATTTATCTGTCGTCATCGAATCCGGGACTGCAAAAAAGCCTGATACTCATCGACAGCGTTGCTTACCCGCAGGAACTGCCCGGTTTCGTAAAAATACTCGCCACCCCGGTTTTGGGACCATTGCTAACTTACGCCTTGCCCAATACGCTGCAGGTAAAAAATCTGCTGCAAAAAGTGTATTTCAACGACGATCTGATTCCGCAAGAAGCCGTCGACCACTATGCCGCCGATCTCGGCCAGCCGGATGCCAAATACGCACTCCTCACGTCGGCACGGCAAATGCTGCCAACCGATCTGCAGGAATTTTCAGAGAACTACTCAAGCCTCACCATTCCCGCGCTGATTATCTGGAGCCGGGAAGATGAAATCGTGCCGCTCGCAGTCGGCAAACGTCTGCACGAAAATCTGCCGAATTCCAGGCTCGTCATCATGAGCGATGTCGGTCACGCCGTGCAAGAAGAAAAACCAGCGCTGCTGATACCGCACTTGCGCCAGTTCCTCGAAGCCGGGCCGAACCGCGCCGCAACCAACCCATAACCGCGTTTCTTCTGTGCCAACCGGCCATCCACATTAATCATTCACCATCGAAAGGGCTGCCACCATGCGAAATTTCAGAATCCTCACCATGAACATCCAGGCGCAAGCCTGGCCTGCAGGCCCGCACAGCGACGCCGAGTGGCGCGCGAAGGCGGCGGTTAAGGCGCTCGATCCCGGCAATTTCGCGTTTGACGAGCATCCCGATGTGGTGGTGTTCAACGAAGCGGATAATGAAGATGCCAAGGAAATTCTGGAGAGAGGGCTGAAGGACATGTATCCGCATTTCATCGTGTCGTTCAATGGCGGCAGTGGCGATTTGAACGACGGTGGATTGGCGATATTCAGCAAATTTGAATTCCGCGAATTGCCACCGTCGGATAATAACTTTTCCAATAACCGCAGCCGGTTTTATCCCTATCAAAGCGGTCTTTTCTACCCAATGAGCGCGAGCGACGACGGTCTGGCGGAAAAAGGCGTGGCCATCGTGCAGATCAGCACCGGCTTGCATTTTGAAGTCGTCACCATCGCCTTGACGCACTTACAGGCGTTTTACGAGGAAGTCGGCGAACACCACGTCATCCGCCTGCGGCAATTGAAAGTCATCGAAGGCGCGTTGATCGAACTCATCGGCGCGCCGGAAGACAACGCCAACTGGGATAAAGTCATCGTGCTGGGTGACTTGAACATCCGTGGCGATACGCCGCCGTACTCTACCGATGGCCACGGCGAATGGACCAATGCCTTCATCAACAACGGCGGCCCGTATAATAATGCCTCGCAAGGCATTCCCTTCAGGCAAAACCAGCTGATTTTCACCGGGCAACTGATCGACGGCTGGCGCACCTTCATGACGCCGCCGGGCGCTTTCATGGAAGCCGATCCCGGCTTGACCAACACCAATCTGAAGGAAGGCGATCATTTGCCGGCGGGATTGAAAGAGCGGCTGGATTACATCTGCTTTCCGAAGCAACGCACCGATGCCGTGGGCGAAACACCGCGCCATCTGGTCGCGCAACACATGCGCATTCTGCCGTCGAATTTCTCCGAACTGGATATGGCGTTTGAACGAATTCAAAGCGACCACAAAGGCATTCTGGCGCAAGTGCATTGGCAATTTAAGTACAACACGCCGAATCAAGCCAAACTGCAAAGTGACTTCGCGCATTTTCAAGCGCCGGATTCACCGGTCAAAGTTAACATTGCCAACGATCTGAAAATACCGTCACCCGGTGTATTCCAGTGGATTTATATCCATGAACCGGGTACCTACACGTTCACTTATTCGCCCAATCTGGAAGCCGCTTTTTATTACGACAACGCTATGTCCACAAAAATTGACCCGTTCAATCAAGTCAAATGGACAGAAATAGGACTCGACCACGACTGGCTAAACAGTCTGCAACACGAATTCCAGCTTGCTGAAACGGGCGATCAGGTTGACGTGCACCGGCCGATGTTCATCCGCCTGAAAGCCGCAGAAAGAGACGATCAATTCACCGGCAACATCGCTTTTTCCTTCATCAAGCACACCGGTGAAAACCGCTTCCTCGCCATCGGCTTATTGCCGAACGACGATCCCAAAGATCCGCGCTTGCCGGTGGGCCAGAAAAACGGTGCGAACGACGAATGCTGGTTCCGCGCGCCGCTGGCCGAGCAATTGTTGAGCGGCAATCCTTACCGGGTGGAGTTTTACATCCAAAACGATTTCAACCGGAAAATCCAGCTCAGTTTGTTCGAAGGCATCGCCGCGCCAGCACCTTTTGAGCGAATATCGAACGAAGACGCGCTCACACTGATCGGCTATGACCGCGCCGCCGACATCAAGGATGTTTACATGCTGCTGGAACGCAGCCAGTTAACGGACTATGAATTCCTGGCGGGCTATCGCTACAGTATTTCCTACCTAAATCATCTGGAAATCTACAGCATCGACGATCAAAGCGGCCTCGGCGCGGACGAAATCCACCTCACCATGACCGCCGACGACATGGCGACCAACTTCCTCGACTTCACTGACGAAGACTTCGACGACGACGAACGGCGCATGCTCAATGCTTATTACCCGAAAAATACCGCGTTCAGCGACCGACTCAACATCACCGTATTCGAACTCGACAGCGGCGATGACGACGACGGCCCCTTCACCGCCACGATTCCCGCATTGAAGAAAGGCGAAAACAGCCGGGAATCGTCGATCATCATCGAAGCGGAAGGCGCGGAATACCAGATCAGTTACAAACTAAGCCGGAATCCGAATCGGTAAGGGTAGTATAGGCTTTGATTCTTGGCGGCTTATTTGGTCGGGACTCCTGATGTCATCCTGGCTTGAATTGTACAGAAATAACAAAAATAGCAAAAAAATCAGAAATTTGACTCGTTAACACGATGCATCAACCTCACATGTGAATGTGTTCCTGATCCTTTTAAGCATAAAAAGGCTATCGATGTTTTTAAAAGATCTCCAGAATTCTCGTTTAATTCGGGTTCAATGGAAATTGCACCACAACCTTTTTCAGCAAGCCCTTTATGTAGTTCTTCCCGTTCTTTGATATAGCGAATAATAGCTTGGGAATACCCTTCTGACTCTCTCGGAGAAACTTCAGCGATTTGCAAGATATTAAAGTTGTCAGATCTTTTCTTTAAATCTATGAATGTGTATCTCTTATTCTCATTTGAACTAGATCTTTCCTCTAACTTTTCGGAAGTGTTTTCTTTTCCCATTTCTGGATTAAGGCATTCAACATTTCTCCTGTCTGTTGCATCCTTGATTAAATCGCATAGAAAAGCAGGATACATACTCAAAGTTACTTTCTTTTCTATCTTTGTTACTCAATAATTTTCTCTCTGTGATTCTGCCATTTTTTTTATCGAAAAATAAGGCAGAACGATAATAAGCTTCACTAGTTGCAACTTGAACAAAGTTCTTGTTTTTCTCGAACTGTGCTTCAATCGAATGTTTCGTGTACTCAATTCCAACCAGCCTTACTTCTCCTTTCTCTTTGGTACATTTTTCCGCTTGCCAATGAGCCGGCTCTGCAATGACTCGAATTTTTGGAAAACTATCTTCTTTATCAGGCTTATTCCATAACACTGTATAAGGATGTGAGTTCTCATAATTTGCATGGTAGTACCAGCATGCTTGGGTTGCATCCTTAAATGGCCTCGACACCGTTGCATCTACTTCACCGAGAATAGGAATGCCACCTGATGTCGATGATTTTCCGGTAATTTTGCTAACACTATCGAAAAACCAGTCTGAGTACTTATCTCTAAAACCATCAAATATAAAAAACAAAAGAAAGAGAATAAGAATAAAAATGGACCATATACCGCTCGGTGTAACGAATTTTTCTAAAACATGAGAAATTATCTTATTAACTAGAGCTATAAGAAACAATAATGACTTTTTAAAAATAAGCAGGAAAAACGATAGGGTGGATTGAACCGATACTTCTTGATTGCTTTTTTGCATTCCGCTCCCGTTTTCCATCTCTATGAGCTCCAATTATAAAGTTTTAGATCAAAATTTTTCGAAAGTACTGTTAATCAAGATCGCTTGTCAATTAATCTGATTCTGCAAAAACTTATAGTTACCGCAATAATAACCAAGCTTAATTGGAGAATAGGTTAAAATCAAACCCAAATCTTTAAAAAAGATACGTAACATAATTCATAAGCTAGTTTTTCTGAGAAAGTCAAATTCAATATTTTCCGTAGCAAACCCATATGTCAAATAAACAATCCTGGGCATTAATCGGTGGTCCGCTACTGTCAGCAGCCATTGCCACAAGTATGAACATCTCCGGCTGGCATGCAGAAGCTTGCTGGGCAGCGGCTATTGTCGTTTTGTGCGTCATCTGGTGGATTTTTGAACCGATACCGATACCCGCGACTTCATTAATTCCCATTACTTTATTCCCATTAACCGGGGTATTGGCAAAAGAAGAGGTTGCCAAAGCATTTGGCAGTGATTTGATTTTACTGATGCTGGGTGGTTTTATGATTTCGGTTGCTATGGCTCAATCCGGGACGCATCGGCGTCTTGCATTGGGTCTGGTTAATTTAATCGGAGGTAATAGCAGCCGGCGTATTGTGTTTGGCTTTATGTGTGCATGCGCGATACTCAGTATGTGGATTTCCAATACTGCAACAGCTTTAATGATGCTGCCATTAGCATTAGCAATTATCGATCAAAGTCAGGACAAAAAAATCGCATTTCCGCTTTTGCTTTCCATTGCCTACGGATGCAGTATTGGCGGCTTGGGCACTCCCATCGGCACACCGCCCAATCTGATTTTTATGCAGGAATACCAGAATTTCACCGGCCAATCGGTCAGTTTTTCTCAGTGGATGACATGGGGACTTCCAGTCGTATTTTTGATGATACCGCTTGCTGGTTTGTGGTTGACACGAAATTTAAGTTATGTCGGCAAACTTGAAATGCCTCAAGTGGGTATATGGAGACCTGAAGAACGGCGGGTTTTGATCGTATTTGGTATAACTGTACTAGCCTGGGTGACACGGCTTGAACCATTTGGCGGTTGGAGTACTTGGCTAGGCTTGAAAAACGCAACGGATGCGACAGTCGCATTAATAGGCGTCATCGCGATGTTTTTGATTCCTAATGGCAAAGGAGGAAAACTATTAAATTGGGATGCTGCGGTCAAAATACCTTGGGGAATTTTATTGCTTTTCGCAGCGGGAATTACAATTGCCCAGGCATTTATTGAATCCGGTTTGTCCAAATTTATCGCAGAACAATTAGCCGTACTTTCAAATTTGCACCCATTGATTATCATTGCATCGATTGCGTTGGCCGTGACATTCCTGACTGAAGCAACCAGCAATGCAGCCACCACAATCCTGTTAATGCCGATTCTTGCACCCGCTGCCATAGCCGCTGGATTTGATCCAGCCCTGTTGATGGTGCCCGCGGCGATGAGCGCCAGTTGTGCATTCATGATGCCTGTAGCCACTCCACCCAATGCAATTGTTTTTGGCACTGGCAAAATTCCAATGGCAAGCATGGTGCGGGAAGGACTGGCGCTCAACTTTATCGGTGCATTGGTCATTACTATGGTCTGTTATTTCTTAGTGCCGTAGCTTATCCATGATTATTCGTTGTTGAAAAATATAACCCCAAACCACATTGAATCCGCTCTGCAATAACAAGCGTTAAGGAAGCCCTGAAAAAAGTAGCGAGCGACGGTCAGGCAAGACGAAATCAAATGAAAAAGCGTAGTTTACAAAGTGTAAATGAGCATTTTGAATGCTGATTTCAACGCAGCATGGCCGAGCGCAGTAGTTTTTCAGAACTTCCTTAGCTTCAAGGTGAAATTATGATCACTTTATATGGCATTGAATGGTCACGCGCAAAATATGTATTGTTTACGCTGGCGGAGCTTGGCCTGAATTTCCAGCATGTCCGGATCAACCCATTCGAGAAAGAGAAGTACGCGCCCGAGTATTTAAAGCTGAACCCGCTGGCACAGGTGCCCACGCTGGTGGATGGCGATCTGGTGCTGACCGAAGCGATGGCGATTAATTTTTATCTGGCGAGAAAATACGGTGCTGGGAAGCTGTGGGCAGACCGGCTGGAAGACGAAGCGCAGCTCTACAAATGGAGTCTTTTTGCGGTCACTCAAATGGAAACTACCTGCGTCGATCTTATTCTGCACCGGAAGGTTTTGGGTGCGAAAGTTAGCAATCCGGAAATTATCCAGACGGCTGAAAAGAAACTGAAAAAACCGCTTGAAGTATTGAACAACCATCTCGCCGGTAAAGATTTCTTGGTGGCCGGTAAATTTACCGTCGCGGATATCAATATGGCGGGGGTTTTGTCCTATGCGCTGGGCGGCGGATTCGATTTTTCGCCCTACCACGAGGTAGCGCGGTATCTGGATGCGATTTTATCGAGACCGGCGTGCAGGAAAGCGGGAATTGCTCCCTATACCCAAGGAAACGCCGATTAATCCGCGCATCACTGATGGGCATGTAATGCCCGATACAGCTTCCTTGCTTCTTCTTCCTTCAGCGTATCATCAATTTCACGCAGAACGCTTTGCAGGTCGACTGGCTTTTCAATACGCTCGTAGTGCCCGGTCAAAACGCTTTCCGGGTGGAGTTGCCCGCTTTGGTAGAGTGACCATATCTCCATACCATAACTCGTTGTAAGCAATTCAGGCGCAAACTGCCCGAAATAAACTGCCAAGTTCTCGACATCGCGTAGCAGCATTTTGCACGCTTGGTTATTGGCGGCTGCATCAATCGCTTGCGGCAAATCGATGATCACAGGCCCGTTGCTATCGACCAGCACGTTATATTCGGATAGATCGCCGTGGATAATTCCTGCGCAAAGCATGCGAACCACCTGCGTAATCAGTATGCGGTGATAGTCACGCGCTAACTCGGCAGTCAGTACAAGTTCGCTGAGCCGCGGGGCTGCGTTGCCATTGCTGCCGGTGACCAGATCCATCAGCAATACGCCCTCATGAAAATGATGCGGCTTCGGCACACGCACCCCCGCGGCAGCGAGCCGGTACAGAGCATCCACCTCGGCGCTTTGCCAGGATTCTTCCTGCGCTTTGCGTCCGTACCGGGTTCCCTTTTCCATGGCGCGTGCGCGACGGCTGTTTTTTACCTTGCGGCCTTCGGTGTAATCCGTGCTTTGGCGAAAACTGCGTTTGTTGGCTTCTTTGTACACTTTCGCGCAACGTATTTCATCTCCACAGCGAACCACAAAAACCGACGCTTCCTTGCCGCTCATTAATTGACGGATCACTTCATCGACAAAGCCATCCTGGATCAGGGGTTCAATTCTTTTCGGGGTTTTCATGGGTGTAAATTGTGATGGTCATTTTAGGGAATCGCTGAAGAACTATCCACGGCGTTAAAAACCGGACTGAGGCTACCCGGAATACTTGATCGTACATTGTACCGGTTCGCCGGTCTTTCAATAGCGGTAAAATTCTTTACGCGGCCTGAGCCTGGAATTCTCGATGCATTTATCTCATGGATGGCTGTCGGCCCTCGGGTTATGAATCGTCATAATGGCTCAACCCGGCCAAGCTCAAATAATCGGCGACAATGCAGTTTTTGATATTCTTCATCGAACCCTTGCGAAATAACTGCCGGATACTTTCCGTCATGCCAATTTGGAGTTGCAAACCGATTACGATATGGCGATTGCGCAAGAAAATTTACGTGACGCGCTGAACCGGATTCAGCGCTTCGAACCGGTTCAGCCATAACTTGTTCACCCAGGCTTAAGCGAACACTTCCTCCAAAAAGCTCTCAATCGACCGGTACGCGCGGTTCGCCGCGATTTCATTATAAACCGTGCCGAAACCCGGATTGTTGGCTTTCGGATTGGTAAAAGCATGCATGGTGCCGCCGTAGACATGCACCTGCCAATCGACGTTGCCGCGGGTCATTTCGGTTTCGAACGCGAGCACTTGTTCGGGTGGCACCATCGGGTCGTCGTGACCGTGCAGGCATAATACTTTGGCGGTGATGATTTCGTTGGGCACGTCGCCCGACGCAAAAATACCGTGAATGCTGACGACGCCTTTGACGTCCGCGCCGGAGCGCGCCAGTTCCAGCACGCATAGACCGCCGAAGCAATAGCCCATCGCCGCGACTTTGGCCGCGTCGACTTGCGGCAGTTGCCGCACGGCTTGCACGGCGGCGTTGATGCGGCGGCGCAGCAGCGCGCGGTCTTGCGCGAACGGCGCCATCAATGCGCCATTTCTATCCGCATCACCATCGGCGCCGAATATGCCTTTGCCGTACATATCCAAGGCAAAACCCACATACCCCATGTCCGCGACGCGTTCCGCGCCTTTGCACGCCAGCTCGCGCCGCCCGCTCCAGTCGTGCGACACCAGCACCGCTGGTTTGGGCGCGCCGGTGTCGTGGTATGCCAGGTAGCCTTCCAATGCGGTGCTGCCGTCGTGATAATCGATTGTTTGAGTAATCATGTTGTCACCTTTTGTTGTAAGTCGTGATAATCTCATGGTGCTAAGGAAACGCTAATAATTGCCTGCGCAAGCGATTTGCTGCGTTGGGTGGTGCTCAGAAACTCGCCTATCTTCATCATTGATATGTCTCATTTCTTGCGCTCCATCCGCCTTGCATCTCATCTTGCTCGGCTAATTAATCAACATTTCCTTTATGCTTATTCGATCCAATGAACCCAAAGGAGCTCACCATGAACAACACACGCAAATCTGTTACCGGCGCGGTTGCGGCGCTATCGTTATGGGCATTGTCCGGTCACGTTTCCGCGCAGGATTTCCCCACGCAAAAAGTGCTGCCGCTGGAATTATCAACCCAGGCGGCGATGGCGGCAATCAAAAAATGCCACGACGACGGTTTCAAAGTGAGCGTGGCGATTGTCGACCAATCCGGTTTGCTCAAGGTGCAATTGAAAGCCGACGGCGCCGGGCCGCATACGTTGGATAGCAGCCGCCGCAAAGCCTACACCGCCAACAGCTTGCGCGATTCGACGCATAAATATGCGGTATTGGTCGCGCAAAAGCCGGAATTGCAAAGTCTGACGCGCCTGAACGACAACATCTTGCTGCTGGGCGGCGGTTTTCCGGTCAAGATCGGCGGTGAAGTGGTCGGTGGTATCGGCGTCGGCGGTGCGCCCGGCATCGAGTTTGACGAAGTCTGCGCCAGTGCGGCGTTGAAGGTTTTGAAAGCCGACGATACCTTCGAGCGCAAGTGATTACGACTGCTGCATCATCGCAGCATAGGCGATAAACAAATCCTCCAGAAACAGGCGCGGATTCAACGGATGATGCGCCAATTTCTGCTTATTGTTCAATTCCCGGGCAAAAGCCCCGCACACGAGCGGGTCCAGTTGATTGCTGAGCGCTTGAATCACCGGTAGTTGTTTCAAAAAATAGCGCACTTTGCCGGTGGTGCGGTAACTGATCAAGTCATAACACCATTTTTGCAACCAATTGACGATCACCGGCAAGCTGCTTTGCTGTAACGCTTCCGCCAGTTGCAACGGATCGAGCCGCTTGGGATCGGCGACCTGGCGGATGAACTGCTCGAGCGATTGCGCGTCGCCGCCTTGTGCAAGCTGCAGCGCGGATAACGGCGCGTAACCGGCGGCTGCGAGGCATTCCTCGGGATCGTTAATACCCTGCTGCCGCAGCCAGGCGGCCGATGCCGCCACATCCGGCTGCGGCATTGCCAACTGCTGGCAGCGGCTGCGGATAGTCGGCAGCAAATGCTGCGGCTGGTGCGTCACCAAAATGAACAACAGCCCCGGCGGCGGTTCCTCGAGTTTTTTCAGCAATGCATTGGCAGCAGCGGTATTCATCGCTTCCGCCGGATAAATCAGGACGATCTTGAAACCGCTTTGATGGCCGGTCAGATAGACGAAATCGTTGAGTTTACGGATTTGTTCGATACCAATTTGCTGACTGGCACTTTTCTTAGCGGTTGCTCCGGACTTTTCGTCGCTTTCTTCTTTCTCCGCAGACTCATTCGCGGCGGCGAATGCTTCCGGCACCACTTGATAAAAATTCGGATGACCTTCCTGTTCGAACCAGCCGCAACTCGCGCACTGGCCGCACGCTTGCTGACCGGCTGCCGGTGCGCTGCACAATAACGATTTGGCCAGTTGGCGGGCAAAATCGTACTTGCCGGTGCCTTTTTTGCCCTTAAATAGCAGCGCATGCCCCCAGAACCGGCGGCTGTGCAGCAGTTGCCGCCAAAATACCTGCTGCCAGGGATAAAGTTCACGCATCGTGCAACAACCGTTGAACAGTTTGCTCGACCGCCGCTTTGACTTCCGTCAGCGGCTGACTGCTGTCGATGATTTGAATGCGATTGGGAAATTGCCGCGCCCGGTCGAGGTAAGCGTTTCGCACGCGTTGAAAGAAACCGGCTTGTTCCTGCTCGAAACGGTCGGCATCCTTGACTTGACGGACTCGCTGCTGCCCGATTTCCACCGGCACATCGAAATACAGCGTCAAATCCGGCTGCAATTCGCCCTGCACCCAGCGCTCCAGAATGCCGAGCTTGGCTTGATCCAATCCCCGCCCGCCGCCTTGATACGCAAAACTGGCATCGGTGAAGCGGTCGGAAATCACCCATTGGCCTTGTTGCAGCGCGGGCAGAATCACTTTATCCAAATGCTCGCGCCGCGCGGCGAACATCAGCAATGCTTCGGTCTCGGCGTGCATGGTCATCGATTTATCCAGCAGCAATGCGCGAACCCGCTCGCCCAGCGTCGTGCCGCCCGGTTCGCGTGTCACCACCGGCTGCAATCCGGCTTGCTGCAACAGTTCGACGATCCACGCCAGTTGCGTCGATTTGCCCGCGCCGTCGATGCCTTCGAGCGTGATGAATTTGCCTGGTTTCATGTTTTCCCGGTTTTCAAGTGCAGTTGCAGTCAGTTACCATGTGCGATCGTTTAATTTTACCGATTTTAACATGCACCTGGACGCCAACGGCTTGCTCGATACAGCCGAATTTATCGCTTCGCCCAACTGCGACGAACGCCCGCCGGATACGGATATCAGCTTATTGGTGATCCACAACATCAGCCTGCCGCCGGATGAATTCGGCGGCGACGGTGTGATCGAACTGTTCACCAATCGTATCGACCCGGCCGCGCATCCTTATTATCAATCGCTACAGGGTTTGAAAGTATCCACGCATTTTTTCATCCGCCGCGACGGCACCCTGATTCAATTCGTACCGTGCAGCCAACGCGCCTGGCACGCTGGTGTTTCGAGCTGGCAAGGCCGTGAACGCTGCAACGATTTCTCGATCGGCATCGAACTCGAAGGCAGCGACACCACGCCGTTTACCGATGCGCAATATGAAGTCTTGACCGCGTTGACTCAGTGTTTATGCGAGCAGTATCCGATTCAGAGTATCGCCGGACACTCGGATATCGCCCCCGGACGCAAAACCGACCCGGGGCCTTGGTTTGATTGGGGGAAGTTAAGCCTTTGTGTTACTAAACATCTGGATTCTACTGAGTGAGAGTAGATTTTATTTTCTTACGGTACAACTTAGCGTAATATCATCTCACTACAGGTTATTAAGCCTTTATCGCAACGAAGGAGCAGAAATGACAAACATTGCAGATGCCCTTGGCAAAGAAAGTGACTTACTGCTGAATCATATTTGCCACACCATCCCCAAGAATAATTTGGAACTGCCTGGCACCGATTTCATTGACCGGGTAATGAGTCTCAGCAACCGGAAATCCGGGGTATTGCGTAATCTTCAGGCGCTCTATGATCATGGCCGGCTGACCGGCACCGGGTACTTATCCTTGCTTCCGGTCGATCAAGGTGTTGAACATTCGGCGGGCGCTTCCTTTGCGCCGAACCCCATGTTTTTTGATCCCAAAAATATTGTGGAACTCGCGATCGAAGGCGGTTGCAATGGCGTTGCATCGACATTAGGTGTATTGGGGATCATATCGCGCCAATACGCCCATAAAATTCCGATGATCTTGAAAATCAACCATAACGAGCTGCTCACTTACCCGAATAAATTCGACCAAACGCTTTTTGCCAGCATCGAGCAAGCTTTTGATATGGGTGCTTGCGCCGTAGGTGCTACGGTCTTTTTCGGATCTGATGAATCCCGCCGCCAAATTCTGGAAGTCTCGGAAGCTTTCGAGCACGCACACAACTTAGGAATGGTCACCATTTTATGGGCTTATACTCGTAACCCTGCATTTAAAACCGCTGAAAAAGACTTTCATGTCAGTGCTGACCTGACGGGGCAAGCGAATCATCTGGCGGTCACTATCGGCGCCGATATCGTGAAACAAAAAATGGCAACGAACAACGGCGGCTATACTGCACTTAAATTCGGGAAAACCAGCCCTAAAGTCTATAGCGAGCTTACAACGGAACACCCCATTGATTTAGTCCGTTACCAAGTTGCTAATTGCTTCATGGGGCGAATCGGCATGATCAATTCCGGCGGCGAGTCGGGCAGCGATGACTTACATCAGGCAATCAGAACAGCGGTGATTAACAAACGCGCTGGCGGCATGGGGTTAATTTCCGGGCGGAAAGCCTTTCAGAAACCATTTGCGGAGGGTGTCAAACTGCTCCATGCCATTCAGGATGTATACTTATCCGATGAAGTAACAATCGCCTGAAGTTGCTGCACCGGCAACCGAGGCGGCTCTAGGGAAGCCCTGATTAATTCAACGAACGGGATGAAGCACGAGACGCACGGAACGCGGCAATCGAGACATATCAGCACGATAGGCGAGGAAGCGAGTGCCGCGCAACAAAGTGATTCGCTTGCGCAGTCAATTAATCAGCGTTTCCCTAGTTAATTCCTTAATTCTTATCAGATAAATAAATTACTTTCCAGCCGCTTTAATTGCTTCCAAATTAGCCCGGGCTTCTTCATTGCCCTGGGCTGCAGCTTTCTCAAACCATTCAATGGCTTTATCGACATTCCGTTCCACACCTTCCCCGATGAAATACATCGCTCCCAAATTATTTTGGGCATCGACATGACCCTGCGCAGCGGCTTTCCGGAATAGTTCGACCGCTTGTTCAAGATCTTGCGGCACACCTTCACCATTGACGTACATCAACCCTAAATTGAATTGCGCATCGGCATAACCCTGTTCAGCAGCCCGGTAAAACCATCCCGCCGCCAGCTCCGGATCATTATTCATAATCTGACCGCTTGCAGTTTTAGATACCGCCTCACCGGTGTAATACATGACGCCTAGATTCGTTTGCGCAACCGGATCCCCGGCTTTTGCATTTTCCGTCAGCGTCTTAAACTTTTCTTCAGCCACACTGACATCGTCGATACCGTGCGGCATGATTTGCTGTTTCAATTCCGATTTTTCTTCCTCGGATAATCCTTCACTCATAAAAGACGGAATTTCACCCAGTTTGGTAACTTCACTCTGCGGCATCGATTGCTCACCGGCTTCCTGCTTATCATTCTTCGATGATTCACCGCAACCTGCAATTACCGTAATTACTGCTACCAGCAATAAAACAAACAAAAATCTCATGTGCATTCTTTCCTTTATGATTTCAGACATATACTGTGCCGCTTGCCAATTTCCAAAATTTTATTAATAACTAATTAATTATTATCTTGCGCCCGCTTTTTTCAGCAATTCCGAAATTTCCCGATGGCCATAGCGGCTGGCAAGTGACAGCGCCGTTACGCCGTTGTTAGCTTTCAGATTAAGATCCGCTTTCGCTGCCACGAGTGCGTAAGTTGCGCCAAGACTACCATGTTGCGCAGCCATCATTAACGCCGTAGCACCGTTTTCCAGTTGATAATTGACATTCGCGTTTGCATCAACCAATGTTTGTATGGTTTGTTTGTGACCTTCTTGCGCAGCCAGCAGCAGCGCCGTCATCCCGTCGTTTCTTCTGGCATTGACATCAACTTTTGCTTCCAGCAACAAACCGATCACTTTTCTCCGGTCTTTCTCCGCAGCCAGTATTATTGCCGTGCTGCCATCATCGGATACGGCATGGGCGTCGGCCCCAGCTGTTAATAACTGTTGCACTATTTGCTCACGGCCATCTCGCGCCGCTTGCAGCAGCGGCGTGTAACCTTCATCGGCCCGGCTGTCGATATCAACACCCAGCTGTAAGAAATGCCCGACGATCTCAGCATTTCCTCTTTTAACCGCGAGATGAAGCGCTTGATTGAGTTGTTCCTTATCAAAACTCTTGGATTCTAATATCGTTTTTACTCGAGAAAAATTCGATTTATCAACCGCTTGGATAAACTCAGTTTCCGCATTTTGCGGCCAGGCGTTCCCCGCTGCAATCAAAACCATTAATACCGGCCAGCGCAACAATTTGTAATTTAACAACTTCAACATGCAATACCCTTTCAGCTTTTGAAACAATAAATGTCTTGCAAACAATACCTCAATGAATTTATGCAACAATGTTACGAAAGTTAGCACCCCGGATTCATGATTGAGTCGCAGAATTATACAATCTTAATGACATTACCGTCTCATGAATCGTCCGGCAATACGATAGGTCTCGATTCCAACAATAATAGCTCTATGTTATCCTTGCAACTTATACGATAAGCTTGTTTGCAGATATTATTCACACGATGTTGATAAGCAGTTTCCTTGATTTCTTCGGATGGCACCTTCTGACGTTTGTATGTCGTTTATACGTTGTTAATTTTTTCAAAAGCGCAAACTCATGATCGCTGATCATTACGATGTCGTTATTATTGGCGGTGGTCCGGTGGGCATGGCTTTGTCGTTGGCGCTTCGGCAAACAAATGTCTCCAGTATCCTGCTCGAAGCGCGCGGTATCCCTGAGAACGATGAAGATCCGAGGCCTTTGGCATTATCATACGGAAGTCAATTGATACTGGAGAAGCTCGGCGTATGGCGCAACCTGTCACGAATCACAGCGATTAAAACAATTCATATATCCAATCGCGGTGTTTTCGGCGAAACGGTATTAACATCTGACGACGCTGGTGTTCCTGCGCTTGGCTTCGTCGTAAATTATCATGATCTCTTTTGCGCGATGCATCAGCACTTGATAGAAAATGATTCCGATTATATTGCAGGAGCAGCGGTTACCCGGCTTGAAACCACTAAAAACCAAGGCAAAGTTTTTTTTACCTATCAAGATCAGGAAAGGACCATTCACGCAAAACTTGTTGTTCTCGCAGATGGCGGTCAATTGGCAAAACAAATTCCTGATTTTACCTACACAGTCCATGATTATCAGCAGTGGGCCATTGTAGCGAATATTCAAGCTGCTCAAAAGCAAGCGGGGATCGCTTACGAACGCTTCACATCCGATGGGCCGGTTGCCATGCTCCCCAACGCTGATAATTTCGCTTTGGTATGGACGGTCTCACCGTCAGCGGTCAAAGAAATCATTGCCCAGGACGAGCAAACTTTTTTAACCAATTTACATCAGCATTTTGGCGACAGGCTCGGAAAACTAGTTCATGCAGGAAAACGCTCGGCGTTTCCGCTATCACTAAAATACGCGACCACAACAACTGCGCAAAGAGCCGTTTTGATCGGTAATGCGGCACAAACCCTTCATCCTGTGGCAGGACAAGGATTTAACTTGGGCTTGCGTGATGCTTATGAATTAGCCAGAGAAATCATTAACGCGCCGAGCCAGTCGCTGGATATCGGCTCATCCGCTATGTTAAGTAAATATCGTCAGAACAGAAAAATAGATAGCGGCGCCAGCCGCATCTTCACGGATTCTCTAATCAAGATTTTCTCAAATAATAACAAACTATTACAGCAAGCATGCGGCCTAGGACTCAGCACTCTGGACTGCATCCCTTCGCTTAAACATTTCGTGGCTCGTCGAATGATATTTGGGGTGCGTGGCTAACTTGATATCCAGCCTCCGCCTGCTGTTTTGGCAAACACTGTAATTGAAGCGGCAATGAAATAAATTCAAACTGTTTTCAGAGATAATTAAATATTAATCATAATGTTACAATCTTTTTCGATATAACTTCGTTATGCAGATTGGTCCTCATTTATTGAAAAATAAACTGATTGTCGCTCCCATGGCGGGTGTGACCGATCGCCCTTTCAGGCAGCTATGCAAGAAAATGGGAGCGGGCATGGCCGTATCGGAAATGGTTTCCAGCAACTCGTTACTCTGGGGCTCGGCAAAAACACAACGGCGCGCCAATCACGATGGTGAAGTATCCCCTATTTCAGTTCAGATTGCGGGCGCTGACCCGCAGATGCTGGCAACCGCGGCCCGATATAATGTCGACAACGGTGCGCAAATTATTGATATCAATATGGGTTGCCCCGCCAAAAAAATATGCAATGTAATGGCGGGATCCGCACTATTGCAAGATGAAAAATTGGTGGGACGCATTCTTGATTCCGTCGTGAACGCTGTTGACGTGCCGGTAACACTTAAAATACGCACCGGCTGGGATAAACAGCACAAAAATGCATTATCCGTTGCGCGCATTGCAGAAAGTTCCGGTGTGCAAGCACTGGCAATTCATGGTCGTACCCGTGCTTGCGCTTATACCGGCACTGCCGAGTACGACACTATCGCAGCGGTTAAAGCAGCCATTAGTATCCCGGTTATCGCAAACGGCGACATTACCACCCCCGAAAAGGCCGAAGAAATACTGGCGTATACAAAAGCTGATGCAGTGATGATTGGCCGCGCCGCACAAGGCAGGCCTTGGATATTTCGTGAGATTGATCATTACCTCGCAACCGGGCAAAAGCTGCCAGCACCCGAAGTAACCGAAATACATCAAGTGTTGATCAAGCACTTATATGATCTTTACGAATTCTACGGTGAGTATTCGGGGGTTCGCATCGCCCGGAAACATATATCGTGGTATACCAAAGGATTGATGGGTTCCGCACATTTCCGTCAATCGATGAATCAATTGCAAACGAGTAATCAGCAAATCTCGGAAACCAATGGATTTTTCTCGAAATTGGCTGAGATCGGGCACAGATTGAGATACATCAGAGAGGAGGAGTGACCAGTTAATGAATGCAATCAAAGAAAACGAAATTGCATCTTGTATACGTAAGGCCATTGCTAGTTATCTCAGAGATCTCGATGGTGAAAAACCTGGACATCTCTATAACATGGTCATTCACAGTGTTGAAAAACCGTTGATTGAAATCGCGATGCAACATACTGAGGGAAACCAAACACGGGCCGCTGAATTACTAGGAATCAATCGTAATACGCTACGTCAAAAAATGAAACAATATCAAATTAAATGACTATAAAATATGCACTTATCAGCGTCTCAGACAAAACCGGACTGATCCCGCTCGCGCAGCAGCTGATCGCTCATGATATTACACTGCTGTCTACCGGCGGCACAGCAAAAATGTTGCTTGAGGCCGGATTGCGTGTGCTTGAAGTCAGCCAATATACAGAGTTTCCGGAAATGCTGGATGGCCGGGTCAAAACACTGCATCCTAAAATTCATGCCGGGATTCTAGCGCGGTTTGATATTCCGGAACACCAAGAAACGCTTCAAGCAAGGTCGATTCCCAATATCGATTTGGTTGTGGTCAATCTTTATCCTTTTAAACAAGCAACCTCGAAGCCCGATTGCACCCTGGAAGAAGCCATTGAGAATATTGATATCGGCGGTCCTACTATGGTGCGCGCTGCTGCAAAAAATTATCAAAAAGTAACTATCGTAACCGACCCGCAGGACTATTCCTTGTTATGCCGGGAATTGGAAGCCAACCAAGGTTCGACCAGTCTCGCAACGCGTTTCATGCTGGCACAGAAAGCCTTCACTCACACAGCCTCTTACGATAGCGCCATCAGTAACTATCTAACCGCTTTGGATAGTAACCATCACCGCAAAGACTTTCCTGACTCTCTGAATTTAAACTTCAGGGTCGCTCAGCATCTGCGTTATGGTGAGAATCCTCACCAAAAAGCAGCATTTTACCGCGACGAAGCAATGACCCCGGGCAGTCTGGCCAATTACCGTCAATTGCAAGGAAAAGAATTATCCTATAACAATATCGCTGATACCGACGCGGCATGGGAATGTGTGAAGACTTTTGATAAAACGGCATGTGTGATTGTAAAACACGCCAATCCGTGCGGAATAGCCATCGCCGAAACTGCATTGCGCGCCTATCAGCTTGCTTTCGCCACAGACCCGGTATCCGCCTTTGGGGGCATTATCGCGTTTAACAGAATGATCGATGCCGTCACCGCTGAAGCCATTTTAAAACAATTTGTCGAAGTGATTATCGCGCCCGAGATATCACCGGAGGCGCAACAAATCCTAGCGCAAAAGAACAACATCCGACTGCTGATAGTGCCGCTCCATGCTGGACATCATAATTACGATTTAAAGAAGGTCGGCGGCGGCCTGCTGGTTCAAACGCCGGATACCCACAACATCGCTGCATCCGATCTGCGTATCGTTACCAAAATTAAACCTTCTCAGCAGCAATTGGACGATCTATTGTTTGCGTGGCGTGCCGCGAAGTTTGTTAAATCAAATGCCATTGTTTTTTGCCGCGATGGTCAAACCGTCGGCATCGGTGCAGGCCAAATGAGTCGCGTTGATAGTGCTCGCATCGCAGCAATCAAAGCACAACAGGCCGGGCTCTCACTCTCAGGATCCGTCGTTGCATCGGATGCGTTTTTCCCGTTTCGGGATGGTCTCGATGTTGTGATTAACTCCGGCGCCACAGCAATTATTCAACCAGGCGGCAGTATCCGCGACGATGAGGTCATCGCCGCTGCCGATGAACACGGCGTCACAATGGTTCTCACCGGCATTCGGCATTTTAGACATTAGTTAACATTAAGCTCATGAAATTATTAGTTATTGGCAATGGTGGCAGAGAACACGCGTTAGCGTGGAAGCTCAGCTTATCTCCACGGGTTCACAAAGTTTTTGTTGCTCCGGGAAATGCCGGCACCAGGTTGGAGCAAGGACTCGAGAACCTCCCAATAACTTCGTTTCCCGAGTTAATCGAATTCGCGAAAAAAGAACAAATTGCGTTAACAATAGTAGGGCCGGAAATCCCGCTAGCCGCTGGAATCGTTGATGAGTTCCGGACCGCCGGTTTAAAAATTTTTGGCCCGACACAACAAGCGGCGCAGCTTGAAACATCAAAGACCTTTGCAAAAGACTTCATGATGCGGCATCACATTCCAACGGCTGCCTACTGTAGTTTTAATCAACCGGATCTTGCACATGCTTACATTGATCAGCATGGCGCGCCGTTGGTTATAAAGGCTGACGGCTTGGCGGCGGGAAAAGGCGTGATCATAGCCGATACCAATGAACAAGCCCATGCTGCGGTTAATGCACTCCTCGTTGAGAATAATCTTGGCGCTGCCGGTAACGAGATTATTATTGAGGAATATATTGAAGGAACGGAAGTCAGCTTTATCGTCATCACCGACGGCGTTCACATTCTACCTTTAGCAACCAGCCAGGATCATAAACGTCTTTTAGACGGAAACCTTGGACCCAATACGGGTGGCATGGGAGCCTATTCACCCACGCCTTTTGTAACACCGAGCTTGCATGCCCAGATCATGCGCAATATCATCGATCCGGTAATCAATGGAATGAGTAAGGAGGGCGTTGGCTATACCGGCTTTCTATATGCGGGACTAATGATTACCCCGGAAAATCAAGTTAAAGTATTAGAGTTTAATTGCCGCCTGGGTGATCCCGAGACTCAACCAATCCTGCTACGTTTAAGAAGTGATCTGGTAACGCTAATTGAGCATGCTGTTAATGGCACATTGGACAAAGCCGCTATCGAATGGGATCGCCGCACCGCGCTTGGAATTGTCATGGCTGCCGCAGGTTACCCAGAAAACCCGAGAAAGAATGATGCCATCACCGGTCTAAGGGAGTTAATTACAGCGCAAGAACAGACTGATGACTTTCATATCTTTCAGGCCGGAACTGCCTTGGGAGGGCAAAGCGGTGATGAAATTGTTACGGCCGGCGGCCGCGTATTATGTGTGACGGCGTTAGGGGAAAATATTAAACTTGCCCAACAATCCGCTTATAAACTTATTGAAAAGATTCACTTTGACGGCTCCCAAGCCCGCCATGATATCGGATACCAAGGAATTAACTATCAACGGAAAAGCATTTAAATAAAATGCTGCATTGTTAAATGTAGTTAAACAGCGATAAACCCGATACCTTAACATAGGATTGTTGCGCTGCTTCCAAATAAAGTTGCTGTCTTTTCAGATCCGATATAGCCTTTGCAAAATCCACATCCTGCAGACTCGATAGTAATTGCTCAAACTGAATATTTTGATCATCGCCAACACTCTCGAGTGTTTCGATTTCTTGCAATCGAGCACCAATTGATGCTTGCTTGGCAAGTACATGCTCCAAACTATTATTAACATTTTGCAGTACTGAGTTCAGACTATTTGACAGCCGTGTTCCTCCGGGCTGACCGCTTGCCGGTGTTTCAAGCGCTGTAATCAAATCGCTCACCGTATTAAAAATACTGTGATTCTGACTTGGCGATACTGTAAATTTATCGCCATTAGCCGGATCACCCTTGATACTCAATTGCATGCCATCAAAGCTAATAACGCCGTTACTTGAATAAGGATTTCCTGATGAAACAGTCGCGGGAGTTGTGGTATTCACAATATCATAAGTCGTCACACCCGCAGATACATTGAAAGTTATTTCGTAATCATCGCCAGTCAGGCTTGCTGGAGTTATTACCGACCCCACATCGATAACGCCAGTACCGGTATTTAAAGAATCGGCGGCGGTTGAAAAAACACCATTACCATTCTTAATACGCTCAAAAATATCCGTCCCGGAATCACTAACAGCAAGCTGGCGTGCAGAGCCGACTTGATTCAATCGCTGCCCTTGGTCTCCTGCGTATGTAACAGTGAGCCCGGTCTGGACAAAGGGTTTCGTATGTGCTTGATATCCTGAAAATAGATACTGCCCCTTTTCATCCGTTGTGTTTGACAAACCAACGAGAGATTCAAGATGACTGCGTAATTCCGTCGCTAGAATTTTGCGCTCATTATCGGTTAACGATGAATTCCCGGCATAGACGGCTGTGCTGTGAAGGTCCTGCAACAATGTCGTGACTTTTCTCAATACATTTTCTTCTAATGACAATGACGAATTAGCGCTGGTGCGATTAACGGAATATTGCTCATTAAGTGATGCCGATTGCGCGATATTTAATACTTGAGCGGCTGAAATAGGATCATCAGAGGGTGTCAGAATTCTTCTGCCAGTGGAAAGCTGTTGTTGTGTTTTAATCAGCTTCTCCTGCTGCTGAAGCATCATGTTAGTACCGCTTTCATACATCGTATTAGTACTGATACGCATTTTTCCGCCTTCCACTTAAAAATTTAACCAAATCGAAGGATCGAATCGAACAAAGTTTTACTCAATTCAATGACTTTGCTCGAAGCTTGGTAAACTTGCTGAAATCGCAGCAGGTTTGCGGCTTCTTCATCCAAATTAACACCTGATATCGACTGAATGGAATTTTGTGTCTGTGTCAATAAATTGGCCTGTGCTTTACTCGTAACTTCCAATTCACGCGTTTTATTACCTATCTCGCTGACTAATTGTCCATAGGCAGATTGGTAAGTTGCTGTACCATTCTGAATAGTATTAGTGGATTGCAATGCCCCCAGTTGCAGGATATTGCGATTATCTGAAACGCCACTGTTATTTGGTGTTATTGTAAAAACATCCCCCGCCGCTGGGCTTCCGCTAATTTGGAAAGTAAAACCATTAAAACTGATGTCAGCACCAGAAGAATACGCTTGACCAGTCACCGGTAGTCCAATACCAATACCTGCCACATCAAAGGTACCCGGTGCAGTAAATGTTATTGTGAGCGGTTGTTGGAGATTAGTATCCAGCGGTAATGGACTGACCGATCCAGCGCTAATTGTTCCAGTACCAGTATTCGTCAAAGCGGCACTGGTACGATTAGGGGCAGCCGCTGCAATTTTAGTGGTGTCGGTAATATTGACCGCAATATCTTTGGCGCCATTGACGGTGGGTTGTATCTGAAATCTTTCATTTGCTTGCATCGAAGCAAAGGATACAGTTATCCCATCAAGCGTTATTGGGAACACATTCGAAGGAGTCGTAGAAGTATTATCCGACAATCTCGTCAATGTGTAATTTGTACCATCATAAGAAAATTGGTAATTGCTGGTCGTTAAAGCGCTATAGTCGGTTATCTGCGAGGTGATATTCGAAGCAATATTATTGGTTGATGCAGAAATTACTTTGGGAGATGGTAAATTAAAAAACGCTTCTCCCATATCGCCATTGAGATCCATCCCTAACTGATGCTGTGCATTGAATGTTTGTGCCAGATTGATTGCAATTCTCCCCAGCGCATTATGCGCATTATCAAGGGATTCGTTACGAAAAGCCAAAAGTCCGCCCAAAGTTCCGCCAGAAATCTGTTTCTCCGGTAGCTGAATGACGCTTGAGCCATTCATCAGCCCGATTGTTAATTTCTCAGGAGCATCGGGAGATTTCATTGCTTGGAGCGATAATGTTTGAGCACCCACGACCAGCGCCTGACCTGATCCGACATAAACATTTACTGTGCCGTCGGTTTGCCGGACTGTATCGGTATTAATTATTTTATTTAATTGATTGATAAGATCATCCCGCTGGTCCATCATATCATTAGCTGGGTGTCCGCCAGCGGCGCCCTCCGCCCAAATTATTTGTTGATTAATCTGGGAAATCTGCCCGGCTAGGGAATTGATCTCTGCAACCGCACTGGTTATCTGCGTATTGACGCCATCTTTGATTTGCGTGATGCGTTGATCCATGCTGTGAAAACGCGAGACAAGCGCTTCAGCATTGCTTAGCATTGATTGCCGTGAAGGTATGACCGATGAATTGGTAGCAACATCCTGTATGGCAGTGAAAAATTTTTGCAGTGTTGGAGAAAGCCCGGATGTGGATTCAGCTAACATATTATCCAATTGCTTTATTTCATTATAATTGCTATCCAGCGCTTGACTCTGCGATTGGATTTGCAATGACTGACTAACCAGAAACTGATTAAAAATGCGATGAACAGTGGCTGCGCTGACACCACGCCCGACAAAACCAGCACCAGTAGATTGAGAAGTATTCGTAGTTAATATCAGTTTCTGCCGATTAAAACCGGGCGTGTTAGCATTGCTGATATTATGACTCGTCGTCAATAACTGATTTTGTGACGTCAATAGTCCAGAATATCCAACATCAAGAATACTGTTTCCCATAATTTATAACTAGTTCTTTAAATTAATTAATATGGAGATGATATCGGCAAAATCATAAAAGAATTAAAAATTTCGTCTGTTAAATGAATTCCCGATTTTGTAATCTTTCGCTATTAAGTATCCGAAGCAATTTCTCGGCATATTGAGGATCTGTCGCATAACCTGCACGTTGCAGGCCGTTTGCAAATGACGCTGGATCTGTTGATTGCAAGACTTTTGCATAACGTGGGTTATCGGCTAGTAATCTCGCGTAGTCATGAAACCCTTCGGCATATGAGTTATAAGCGCGAAATTTTTCGACAGTCTTTTGTGGCACACCATTAATATATTCAGTGGTCATTGTCTCCACTACGTCCCCCTTCCAATTCGCCCCGGCTTTGATTCCGAATAAATTATAGCTAGGACTGTTATCAGCATGTCGTATCTCATGCTTACCCCAGCCGCTCTCAAGCGCAGCTTGTGCTAGCATGAAATGAGGAGGAATTCCTGTCGATTGGGCGGCAGTTTTTGCATGGGGGAGAAGCATTTCAATAAAATTAGCAGAGGAATTTGGTAAACCACCCGATTGTCGATCTCTTTTGACAGGATTAACAAAAATTTCATTTGTATGATTTATGTTATCTACCGATGTCATCGATTTCATCGAACTTGGGGCGCCCGGCCATAACTCTTCTGATTTGTCATTCGAATGCCCGCTCTTTGTCAGTGCCGATTGATGAATAGTTTGAAGGGATGACAAAATCGCATCCGTTTGGCTTATCGACTGAACTGGAACCGAATCTGCACTCCTGGCCAATTGTTTGACCATGATATTGGCAATACCGATCCCTCGCGTCGACAATTGCTGTGCAAGTTGCTGGTCATACATCTGCGTAAAGAATTGCGTCTGCCGGCTCTCAAACAATCCATCTTTTGGAGTAGCCTCACGCATACTTTTAAGAAGCATATTCATAAATAAAGCTTCAAATTGTTGCGCAGCCTTGTGTAAAGCCTGGTCCGGGTCCCGCTTGACCAAGCCATGTAAATCATCAAGGCCTTTGGTGTCGATCGCAAGTTTACTTGAGAGATCCGGTGAAATAATCATAAGAAACCAATCGGTAAGTTAAATAATTTCCAAATCGGCACGGAGGGAACCCGCGGCTTTTAATGCTTGCAAGATAGACAAAAGATCTTGCGTGGTTGCGCCGATTGCCGTTAGAGCTTTCACAACTTCACCCAAATCCGCGCCATTTGGAAGCAACATTAAATTTCCCTCGTCCGTGCGAATCTCAACCTGAGAGCGCTGAGTGACAACTGTTTCTCCCCGTTGCGCAAACGGCCCGGGCTGGCTGATAACTGGTTCTGTATTAATAATAATCGATAAATTCCCATGTGCGATTGCACTCGTTTCAAGGGTTACGGACTGATTCATCACCACCGAACCGGTTCTGGAATTAACAATGACCTTTGCTGGTGCCTTCGCCGGAATCACATCGATACTTTCAATCTGAGAAATAAAATTGATTCGCTGACTATTGTCAGCCGGGGCCTTTACTTGTATGACACGCCCATCGACTGCAGCTGCCGCTGTTGGATATAATTTGTTGATAGCTTCAACGATACGATTCACTGTAGAGAAATCCGTTGCATTCAATTCCAGATTGATAAAATCTCCTTGTCCAACCGATGTTTGTATTTCTCGCTCAACGATTCCACCACCTGAAATCCTACCCACACTGAGATGATTGACCTGGACGCTGCTTCCTCCAGCCGCGGCTCCGATACCCCCTACTAAAACACTTCCTTGCGCCATCGCGTATACCTGATTATCTGCCCCCTTCAATGGCGTCATCAGCAATGTTCCTCCGCGCAGGCTTTTCGCATTGCCCATCGAAGATACCGTCACATCGATCTGCTGCCCAGGTTTTGCAAAAGCCGGTAATGTCGCTGTCACCATAACTGCTGCCACATTCCGTAACTGCAAATTTGTTCCGGGAGGTAAATTAATACCAAGCTGACCCAGCATGCTAATCACACTTTGAACGGTAAAGGGCGTTTGCGTTGTCATGTCACCGCTGCCATCCAAACCGACAACCAGACCGTATCCAATTAACTGGTTGTTACGAACCCCTTGGATGGACGCCAGATCCTTAATGCGATCAGCGCTACTGATACTTGGCAGCAATAAACCGATCGTCAAGATCCAAACGAAGACTTTATTAACTCTTCTCATAATCAAATTTCGCTCAAGTCGATAAGCATTCGTACGAGATTAGAATGGCGATACATTAAGAAAGAAACGCGACAACCAGCCCATCGTTTGAGCCTCATCGATATACCCATTACCGCGATACTCAATGCGCGCATCCGCAATCTGGGTTGAAGAAATGGTATTCGCCATGATATGAATCGGGTTGACTACTCCGGAGAGTCTTATAAATTCTTGTCCTTGGTTAATACCGATTTGCTTTTCTCCACTTACTACGAGATTTCCGTTCGGCAATGCTTCGATGACTGTGACCGTAATCGTGCCTTTGAAATCATTTTTACTCGAACTTTCACCACCACCATCAAATTTATTGTTATTTTTTGCTTCCATCGTTGCATGTTTCGTCAATAGCTTCAACGGAACTCCTAGCAAACTCGGAACTGAAAAATCTATGCTGCCCGAACGATCAACATTGCTTCCGGAACTTTTGCTGGCATTGGTTCTTTCATTCAATGTAACAATGATCGTATCGCCAACACCGCGCGCTCTCCTATCTTCAAATAACGGTGTATAACGAACCCCACCTGTGGTGCTATTGATCGCTTGAAGAATTGATCCATTCGGTTGGGTAACTGCCAAACTTTGATGAAATGGACGCAATGTATTGGGTTGATGAGTAGAAGTTGCCGGCGTCATAGCGCAACCTGATAGCAATATGATGGCTATTAGCAATACAAAAGAACCGTTACGAGCTACCACTTGAATACACTTATCCATCATGATCGTTAACCCCATCATAACTGAGCTAGTCTTTGCAGCATCTGATCCGATGTTTCTACCGACTTTGAATTCAGCTCGTAGGCACGCTGTGTTTGGATCATATTGACCAGTTCTTCTACAACATTGACATTTGATGTTTCGACATAATTCTGATCCAATACGCCTAACCCATTGGTTCCAGGTGCATTCTGGTTCGGTGTGCCGCTAGATGCGGTTTCCAAATACAAATTTTCTCCGACCCTTTGTAAACCAGACGGATTAATGAAACTCGCTAACTGGAAATTTCCCAATTGAATCTGTTGTGTCCCGGTACCGCCAGGAACCGTGGCTGATACCGTCCCGTCTCGCGCGATTGTGATACCCAAAGCATTAGGAGGAACAACGATAGCCGGTTGAACCGGATACCCGCTGGAAGTAACAAGCTGCCCATTGAGATCAAGTTGAAAGGCTCCGTCCCGGGTATAAGCCGTTGTACCGTCAGGCATCAGAACTTGGAAAAAACCAACGCCTCGGATTGCAACATCTCTTTGATTATCTGTATGTTGCGGCACACCCTGGGTAAAAATGGTTTCTGTCGCTACCGGCTTGACGCCGGTACCAATCTGCAAACCTGATGGCAATTGTGTCTGCTGTGACGATTGCGCGCCTGGTTGCCGTATCGTCTGATACAGCAAATCTTCAAATACTGCGCGAGATCGTTTAAAACCGTTGGTACTGACGTTGGCCAAATTATTGGCAATTACATCCAGCTTGGTTTGTTGCGCTTCCAACCCGGTTTTAGAAATCCATAACGAACGTATCATTGATGATAAACCTCAATTTTATTGACTTAAACTCTTACCAACATAATCTGGCTTGCCTGCTGCGCATTCTTCTCTGCGTTATCAAGCATCTTCATCTGCATATCGAACTGCCGTGCTAAAGCGATCATACTCACCATCTCGTTGACAACATTCACGTTACTCCCCTCCAGTGTACCGTCGATCAAACGGACTCTCGCTTCAGCTGGCGCTTCTTTGCCATCTTTAAGGCGAAATAATCCATCGTTCCCTTTGACAAGATCGCCATCCGCCGGGTCAACCAACTTAATGCGTCCAACCGTCGCAACGGTATTCGGTAGTGCGTTCAATGGTACTGTTGATACTGTCCCATCCACACCTATCGTGATGCGTGAATCCGGTGGAACTGTAATAAAACCACCGGTCGCTCCTTTTACTTTTAAACCATTGTGCGTTAATAACAAGCCATTGGGACTCACCTGCAAGCTGCCATTCCTCGTATAGGCCTCTTCGCCATTATCGAGTTGCACGGTAATCCAACCGGAACCACGAACTGCAACATCGAGATCACGCCCAGTTGTCTCCAGCGGTCCCGATGCGAAATCGGCGCCCGTCGTCGTATCCACCACAAAAGCACGTGTTGGCAAGCCATCACCAAATATGGGTACCGCCCGGAAAGCGTTTGTTTCAGAGCGAAACCCTGTTGTCGAAGCATTCGCGAGGTTATGAGCCACCGTCGCTTGTTGATTCAGCGTATGGTTAGCGCCAGTCATTGAGGTATAAATTAGCCGATCCATTTTTTATGCAACTCCAAGTGATTCTGATGTTTGCATCACAAAATCAACACTAAATCTGAGTAATGGTTTGAATAATCTGATCTTGTGTTTCAATTTGTTTAGCACTGGCCTGATACATGCGCTGTGCTGAAATCATTTTTACTAGCTCGGCTGTAAGATCAACGTTAGATTCTTCGATGGCATTCGATTGCAAGGATCCTAAATTTCCGGTTTTTGGCACACCTACCAGAGGTTCACCGGATGCTGGTGATTCAGCCCAATGACCATCTCCAATCGGCACCAGCCCTTGAGGATTGACAAAGTTTGCCAGAACGATTTGAGCCAGTGTTTTGGTTTGGCCGCTACTATAATTGCCCAGAATGATACCATCGGCACTGATGGTAAAGCCTGACATACGACCGGACGTATAACCATCTTGCGTTAATGCATTAACGCCAAAAGGAGAACCGAATTGCGTCGCCGTAGTGAGGTCCAGCGTGATGGTCTGTGGCGATACGCCGCCGAAAAGTGGATCAATTGCACTGAAGTCGATTTCAACATCCAACTTATCAGTGATATTTTGAAGAACACCTTCGCCATCAAACTCCATTGACTGAGAAGGATTTCCATCAATGGTAACGCCTACGGGCAAACCAGCGGTGGTGACTTCTCCATCGACAGTTGCATAGGCGGTCCAGGTATTCGCTACTGTATCGGATTTCTTGAAAAATAAAGATAGAACATGGGAATTACCGAGACTATCAATGACGGTACCGGAAGTGGTGCTTTCATAGGTTTTTGGATCGGTCGCACTAAAGGCGGTTGCAACTCCGGTCTTACGAGCATCCAAATTAAATCCAACATCGAACGCGGTGGTTGCTTGCGGCGCCAAATCGGCAGTGCTGAATTTTAGGTTTGTCGGAATACTGCCCGCTTGAATATCACCATTTTCATCCGCCATATAACCGGTTAGATTGGCGCCGGATGCATCTACAATAAAGCCCGAATCATCGATATGGAATTGTCCGTTTCTGCTGTAGCTGACCGCCCCATTATCGCTCATCCGGAAAAAGCCCTGACTTTGAATCGCAATATCCAACGGGTTACTGGTTGGCGTAATATTTCCTTGGCCGAATTGCTGAGCAATTGAAGATATCTTTGCACCGATACCGATTTGCGCATTGTCGGTTCCTTCCATCGAATTCGCAAAAATGTCGGAAAATTGTGCAATGGATTGCTTAAACCCTGCGGTGTTCGCATTGGCAATATTATTGCCGATCACATCCAAATTCGTCGATGCCGCATTCAGTCCGCTTAAACCGTGTTGAAAGCCCATTGTATTCTCCTATCAAAATACCTGTTTAATGTTTGCCAAGCTAACCATCCCCAATTCATCCCCCATATCCAGAAGGGTGTCATCTTTGCCAGGCGTCACACTGTGCACGCGTCCAAATGCGAGCGTATCCACTTTAACGTCCTTACCACCCTGCTTTGCAGTGACCGCAAAGGTATAATCGCCATCCGCTGCCTTCGAACCGCTATCGGTCATACCATCCCATGCGATCGTACTGATTCCTGATGGCTGTACACCTAGTTCCATTTTGCGAACCGCAATTCCTGAGCTATCGAGAATCGTTACATTGAGTTGATCAACCGCTTGTTCCAAATTGACGCCAGCAATCGCGCCATCTTTGTCCAACGTGATTAATTTGCCGGGAACAAATGCATGATGGCCAATCATCCCCAATGCTTCGACAGATCGATTCTCTTCCGAACTTGAAACCAATTTCTGCAAGGTGGAATTCAATTTATCAATACCCGAGACTGTGCTGATTTGTGCTATTTGACTGGTTACTTCGGCATTATCAAGCGGTTTCAGGGGATCTTGATTCTTCATCTGGGTAACCAGAAGCTTTAAAAACCGATCTTGCGGATTTTCGGCATCTTTTTTATTCGTAATCCCTGTCGTTGCACCCGATGCAATTGTTTGCAAGTTAACTGGTTGAACTGATTCCATTCCCTTCTCCTCTATTGACCGATCGTCAAGGTTTTTTGTAGCAATGATTTGGTTGTGTTCATCATGTCGACACTATTCTGGTACGAGCGCGACGCTGACATCATATTCACCATTTCATCGACAACGTTGACATTAGGCATCGTTACATAACCACTTTTATCGGCCATCGGATGCTTTGGATCGAAAATTTGGCGCATTGGCGATGCATCATGTACGATACCGGCCACTTTAACGCCGCTGGCACCATTCCCGTCCGACGGTAATGTGCTGAATACCACCTGACGTCCGCGATATGGCTCTCCAGTGGAACTGGTCACACTGTCGGCATTGGAAAGATTACTGGCAACGACATTTAACCGTTGTGATTGTGCCGACATGGCCGAACTTGCAATACCGAATACATTAAATAAAGACATTTTCTATCTCTCCTGCATTGCTGAAACCAAGTTTCTAAATTCGTTGTTTAGAAATGTAATACTCGCATCATATTTGATCGCGTTATCTGCAAATCTAGTCCGTTCCATATCCATATCGACGGTATTTCCGTCCGCACTCGGTTGCAATGGAACCCGGTACAAGATGTTGTCACCCAAGATTCCAGATGCACCTGAATTTATGTGCATTGTAGATGTCGTATTTAGAGCTAACTTACCTTGCAAATTAGAAGTTGCCGCCAATTTCTGATTCAGTAAATTGGCAAAATCAATATCTTTTGCTTTAAAATTTGGGGTATCGGCATTTGCTACATTGCTTGAAAGCAATTCTTGCCGTGCGACTCGCAAGCTCAAGGCTTGATGATGGTAATTTAGCTCTTTGTCAAGTTTGTTGATCATGTTCTGATTAACCTAGCAGTTTATTTTTTCCATTCTTCTGTTAGCATTTAATATGCCAACTATCATAAATGCTGTAATTGATGAATCATTCTCTGATTAAAACAAGAAATGGATGTTATCCTTTGAATATGCTTTCTCGACCGGCAACGAAAAACAGTTCCCGGTTGCTGGCAGAAACGGCAATATTTTCCGATTGCGGCAAAAAAGAACAGATCATCAAAACAATCAGACCACGCTTGGTATTATTGCAATGCTTTCTACTACTCACTGTTTTCTCAGTTCAGACCTTTGCAGCCCCTCACAACAAGCGAGGCCAGCACCAAGATATTTCTCTTATCAGAAATACAGTTGAACATTTCTTATATAGCAACACTGCGAACTTACCCGGACAGGTAATCGTGAATGTCGGCCAAATCGACCGGCAACTTGTTTTACCGCAGTGCTCGAACCTAGAACCTTTTATTCCTGCGGGTGGCCGCTTATGGGGAAAAACTTCGATTGGTATCCGTTGTGACAATCAGCCGGATTCCTGGACTATTTATGTTCAAGCGGAAGTAAATGTTATGACAGATGTTCTTCATATCGCCCGCCCTGTTTCGAATGGACAAACACTTTCTTATGAAGATATTGCCCTGCAGAATGTTAATCTCGTTCAGATGCCTGAAGGGATTCTTACCGATGCCGCTCAAGTAGTTGGTAAAGTAGCAACCAGCAATCTCTCTGCAGGACAACCGATTCGTCCGCAGATGCTTCGCGCACCCTTTGTCATATTGCGTGGACAAACCGTCAATCTTGTTGTTCAAGGCCGCGGCTTCAGCATTCGTTCAGAAGGTCAAGCATTAACCGATGCCGCCGAAGGACAAGTGGTGCAGGTCCGGAATAAATCAGGAAAAATTATTCGCGGCCTGGCGCGCATCAATTCAATTGTTGAAATACAACCATAGAAATATCGAGGCCGGTTTTTCGGGGCATCTGAAATTTGCAACACAAGTCGGTATTTACAAAGTTTAAACGATTTATAATAAACCTCAGCTTCAACTTATTTAATATTTTCTTCTACAGTGGCTAATTCTGATCAAATTACAATTGAGACAAAAAAAATTCTCGCAGAGGTACTAGGTTTGAATGAACGAGTAAACTCGATAGAACAAGACACTATCTTGCTCGGCAATATTCCTGAACTAGATTCTGTTGCTGTCGTAGCAATTTTACTCGAGATAGAAAAAAGATTTTCAATGACGATAAAAGATGATGAAATCAGTGCAAGAACATTCGAAACATTCGGAAATTTGGTTGATTTTATTTCAAAAAACAGTATAAAAACAGAATGTTGCCATCAAGACAACTTAGTTTCGTGATTTTCCACTTCCATGGTTCTGATCTTTTCCTGAAAATTCAACAAACATGTACTATTAAAACTCAATAAGGTGAATACAGTGAAACTTCATCCAGCCAATTTTGCTCATCAATATATTTTTACCGGATATGGCGAAGGATATGTTTTAATAAACCAGATTCGATACAAGCAGAGTTTGATCGTTTTACCCAATCAATTAATTGAAAATTGGCCAGTTTTATCGATAGCAGAATTGCAATTTCATCATTTTGATGCGTTAATAACTCTATCACCGGAAATAATTCTTCTTGGTACCGGTCCCAAGCACATTTTTCCAAACCAATCTTTGCTCTCTCAGATAACCAAAACTGGAATTGGAATCGAAATAATGGATACCGGAGCCGCTTGCCGCACTTTTAACATTCTTGCTGAAGAAGGGCGCCATATCGCTGCCGCTGTATTAGTGCAGTTATGATGGTGATGCTAATTGGCCCAGATTTTATGGTAAGACACTGAATAAAATGGAATGAAAATGTTGCGACATCTATATTCCATGACACATTAGATCAAAAAGAAATGGCCATAACTACCAGGATTGTGATAAATTCATGACTCGGCAAGTCAAGTAAAAAATATGGCTTCCTTAATAACGTTAATTATAGGAGTTAAGTATGAATAAATTTATTATTGCTGCAATTAGCTTAGTCTTTTTGTTTGGATCGTCAGTAACCATGGCTAGTGGAAATAAAGAATCTAAAATGCCGCCGATGTCTGCACAAGATATTCTGAACCAATGGTCTTGCGAAGGCAAAAAAGATGGCGAGAAAATTAGAGATCGTACCGACGGTGAAATGATTACCTGTCCGGCCAAAGTAAAACAACCCAATTTTGGTAAGTAATAATCCGGTTACTCGCGAGTAACTGACCATTCAATAGGCCAAGCTGAATTCTCAAGATTTTCTGTCACTGGATCCTTAGTCTTCTAAGCAGATCAAAAGTAAATTGTTAACTGCTTGGCCTATTCTCTGAAATTCCACACAAAATTACCTTCACATTTCAGTCTCTTTGTTTCGATTTTTTCTGTGGTTTCTGAAACAGATATTGCCAATTGATTTTTGCAATAATATTTTTATAGTAAGGCTTTTGTCAGGCTCTAATAGGCTTTTATATCAATAAAAATCAGCGCGATTTACTATAGGAAAGAAAAAGCGTGAAGCGGAAAATCGTTTTATTTTGTTTTTTATTTCTTTTAACAAGTTATGTCTCAGCGCAACAAAGTGATCCAGGCATCAAATCGCACGCGGCTTTAGTGGTAAATATGCAAACGGGCCAAATTGTTTATGATAAAAATGCTGATAAAGTAATGCCGATAGCTTCAATCACCAAGTTAATGACTGCGATGGTCATACTGGATGCGCGCTTACCAGCTGATGAAGTTATCACCATAGAAAAAGCAGACATCGATAAACTTAAAAACACTTCCTCACGATTACCCGTTGGCAGTAGCTATGCACGTCACGAACTCCTCAGATTAGCTTTGATGTCATCAGAAAACCGAGCCGCTGCAGCGCTGGCCAGAACTTATCCAGGCGGTGCTCAAGCTTTCATCAACGCTATGAATAGCAAGACAAAAAAAATCGGAATGTTGAATAGCCGCTTTGTTGACCCTACCGGATTGAGTAGCGACAATGCGGCAACGGCTCGTGATCTGTCCAAGCTTGTTGCTGCATCCCACAACTATCTGACGATCCGGAAATTCTCCACCACCCCGCAACACGTCGTAACCCCCTTAGAAAGGCACAAACAGTTACAATTTGTCAATTCCAATAGCTTGGTACGCGGCCAGAATTGGGAAATCGATGTTTCGAAAACCGGTTATTTAAGCGAAGCCGGCCGTTGCTTAGTCATGCAAGCAAAAATTGCTGATCAGCCGGTCGTCATTGTATTGCTCAATTCATGGGGAAAGAATACGCGTATCGGTGATGCCAATCGCGTTAAAAAATGGCTCGAGAATCATCAACGACGCAAACAAGCCTAAGTCTTTCCGATTTAAGACAATTGATAAATCTCACTGTATTTTGTCTTGAGATAGGTAATAAAATAATCAGGATTTAAGTGCGCACCCGTCACATTCTTTATTAACTCCTGTGGAGAATAGAGCTTGCCATGGCAATGGATTTTCTCATTCAGCCACTGCTTGATCGGCTTAAAATTACCCAATGCAATATTTTGTTCCGTATCGGGTTGTTCTTGGACTAATTTTTGATAAAACTGACAGGCATACAATGCTCCCAATGTATAGGAAGGAAAATAACCGAATGCACCCCCGCTCCAATGAGAATCTTGCAACACCCCTAATGTATCAGTCGGCGGTGTAATCCCAAGGTATTTTTGCATGGATTCATTCCATATTCCCGGCAAATCATCAACCGATAGAGTGTCATCGAATAGACCTCGCTCAATTTCATACCGTAAAATAACATGCAACGGGTATGTAACCTCATCCGCTTCCACCCTGATAAAACCGGGCGTGCAATTGTTAATTGCACGATAAAATTCCTCCAAGCTGACCGCTCGCAGATTATCAGGGAAAGTTTCACGAAAATCTTTGAAGTAATGACTACAAAAAGATTTACTCTGTGCGATCATGCGTTCCCAGAATAACGATTGCGATTCATGAATGCCCATCGTAGATGATTCTGTAACCGGCAGATCCCCCAATTGATGCGGGCGGCCTTGCTCATACAAAGCATGACCTGTCTCATGGATGATGGAATATAACGATTCAATGAAATTGCTCTCACTGTAGCGCGTTGTAATCCGCACATCCGTGGGGTGGCTGCCGCCACAAAAAGGATGAACTGAAACATCCATACGGCCCCGGTCAAAATCAAAACCGATATCCCGGCTCAACTTACGTGCAAGGAATTCCTGCTTTTCCGTGGCGAATGTACCTCGCAAAAAGGTTGTATCAGGATGATACGAATGGCTCTGAATGGCGTTTATCAGCGGTATCAGCTCCTGCTTTAAGCGCTCAAAAACCGGTGTGATCATAGCCATCGTTGTTCCGCGTTCGAATAAATCAATATTCGCATCGTATGGCTGCAAATTTGGCAAAACACACTGCGCCCACTCGATTTTGAGTTTTAAAAAACGCTTAAGCACTGGAGCAAAATCAGAAAATTTATTATGTTGCCGCGCCGCTACCCAGATAACTTGGCCGCGCGAGCTCAATTCGGCGATTTCCTGTACCAAACGCTTCGGTATCCGGATTTCCATTTCATAATTGCGCAACGCTTCTTGTATATTACATTGTTCTATTGCTCCCCAAGCGCCCGCTTTACTGGTTTCCTGCAGTTCCTTCAAGCAATCTCCTAATGCCGGATCAGTCGCACGCTCGTGAATAACCCCGGCCAGTGCCGCTATTTGTTTAGCGCGCGACTCGCTGGCGCCGGCCGGCATCATGACTTCCTGATCCCAGCCAAGGTTGCTCATCACGCCATTTAGATGCGCAATTTCTTCCAGTCTTTGAACTAAATTTATATAGTGCTGATTCATAATCATTGATCGCTCTTTTCTTGACGAATTCAATGCCATCCCTGTCTTCAAAAGATAGCGCTAAAATTACAAGGCCGGTATTATTACAGTTTAATCGTAAACTTTCTTGCCGCTATGCTCTGGATAAAATCATTTCATATTATTTTCATGGTAACTTGGTTTGCTGGGCTATTTTATTTGCCTCGCCTGTTTGTGTATCACGCGATGTGCGACGATCAGCCTGGCAAAGAGCGTTTCAAGATAATGGAGAGAAAATTATTTTATGGCATCATGACGCCGGGTGCGGTTCTCACAGTCGTTTTTGGCGTATGGCTGTGGCTAGGCTACGGTTTCTCCGGCAGTTGGCTCTACGCTAAGCTGGCATTAGTTATCGTGCTGCTGGTTTATCACTATTACTGTGGAAAATTCGTCTCAGCCTTTAAAAATGATAAGAACAGCCACGGCCATATTTTTTATCGCTGGTTTAATGAATTTCCCGTGCTGATTTTATTCGCTGTTGTAATTTTAGTCGTGGTCAAACCCGACTTAGTCCCCCTAATCTCTGGTTATTTCCAATGAAATTGGATAGCACGGACATTAAGTATTACTTATATGCATATAAATTTTGCAAAATGCATGTGAATTCCTTCAATCTTTATAATGATTGATGTCACCACTATTTGTTCTGTTTTGGACAAGCACATCATAAAAGAGTAAAATCCCGGGCTTTTGCATTGGGTAATTTTATTGTCTGGAGAAACTTATGTCTGTCACAATCGAACAAAAAGCAAAGATAGTGCAAGACTATCAAAGAGCCGAAGGGGACACAGGCTCGCCTGAAGTTCAAATTGCGCTTTTAACAACACGAATCAATGACTTGATCGGTCACTTCAAAACTCATGTGAAAGATCATCACTCCCGTCGCGGTCTTCTTCGAATGGTGAGTCGTCGTCGCAAGCTCCTTGATTATTTGAAACACCGAAATAATGATGCGTATCAAAAATTGATCGAACGTCTTGGTTTACGTAAATAAAAATTACGTGATGACATTGACATCAATGCGAAGTTTTTATTTTTCATAGAAATTTCGCACATCACATTTTCAATGTGTTATTCGAGACTAAAAATATTGATCAAAAGGAAAAAGGGATTGTTAATTGAAGCCTATTAAGAAGAGCATTACCTACGGACGACATCAACTAACACTAGAAACTGGAGAAATTGCAAGACAAGCACATGGTGCCGTAATGGTCACAATGGACGATACAGTAGTTCTTGTTACCGTTGTTGGCGCCAAGAGCACCAAACCAGGGCAGGATTTTTTTCCGCTTACTGTTGATTATCAAGAAAAATCATACGCTGCAGGTAGAATACCCGGTAGTTTCTTCAAGCGGGAAGGCCGCCCTTCAGAAAAGGAAACGCTAACTTCCCGCCTCATTGATCGCCCTATCCGCCCACTTTTCCCGGAAGGCTTTTATAACGAGGTACAAATTGTCGCAACGGTAATGTCTGCGGACAATGAAATTGATCCGGACATTCCCTCGATTATCGGTACTTCTGCAGCGTTGATATTATCGGGCATACCTTTTGATGGACCGCTGGGTGCAGCCAGGGTCGGTTATATCAATAATGAATATGTTTTAAACCCAACCACTTCCGAGCTAAAAGACACGCAATTAAATTTGGTGGTAGCTGGAACTCAACAGGCTGTTCTAATGGTTGAATCCGAGGCCATGGAATTATCGGAAGAAGTGATGCTTGGCGCAGTGACTTTCGGTCATGAACAAATGCAAACTGTAATCACCGCAATCAATGAATTTGCCGATGAAGCCGGGGTAACTGCATGGGATTGGTCACCCCCTGAAAAAGATGTCGCATTTGAAGAAAAAATTGCCGGCTTGGCGGAAGCCGAGTTACGGCAGGCCTACAAAATTAAGCAAAAACAAGCACGGACTGAAGCCATCGCAGCCATTAGTCAACGTGTGTCCGCAGAGCTTGGCATCAATTCTGAAGAAGACATCGATTTACAAAAATTCTCAGAAGCGTTTTTTTCATTAGAATCCAAAATAGTACGGAATCAAATTTTGGATGGCGAACCACGAATCGATGGTCGCGGCACCAGAACCGTCAGACCGATAACGATCCGTAATGGTGTACTGCCGCGCACCCACGGCTCCGCATTATTCACCCGGGGTGAAACTCAAGCGTTGGCTGTTGCAACATTGGGCACGGCAAGAGATGAGCAAAAAATTGATTCGCTGCAAGGAGATTATAATGAGCGATTTATGCTGCATTATAATATGCCGCCTTATGCAACCGGCGAAATCGGCCGTGTCGGCACGCCTAAGCGCCGTGAAATTGGACATGGCCGCCTTGCAAAACGCGCCCTTGCCGCTGTTTTACCTTCACCCGAAGAATTCGGTTATTCCTTGCGTGTAGTATCTGAAATAACTGAATCCAATGGTTCCAGCTCCATGGCGTCGGTTTGTGGCGGCTGTCTCGCATTGATGGACGCCGGTGTGCCATTGAAAGCACATGTTGCCGGTATTGCCATGGGTCTGATCAAAGATGGAAACCGCTTCGCGGTACTTACCGATATCCTGGGTGACGAAGATCATTTGGGCGACATGGACTTTAAAGTCGCCGGTACCGAAAAAGGTATTACCGCATTGCAAATGGATATCAAAATTCAAGGCATTACCAAGGAAATCATGCATGCCGCGCTGATACAAGCGCACGAAGGCCGGATGCACATCCTTCAAATCATGAAACAAGCCATGCCATCGACGCGTGAAGACATCTCTGTTCACGCACCACGGATTATCAAACTCAAAATTAATCCGGAAAAAATTCGTGATGTAATCGGAAAAGGTGGCGCAGTCATACGCACACTCACAGAAGAAACAGGCACAACAATTGACATCACCGATGATGGTCAAGTGACCATTGCTTGCGTCAGTGCTGAAGGCGGGGAGCTTGCCAAGAAACGCATTGAAGACATTACTGCAGAAGTCGAAGTGGGTAAAATTTACGATGGTGTAGTTCTCAAATTGCTCGATTTTGGGGCAATTGTCAGTGTTCTTCCCGGAAAAGACGGCTTATTGCATATCTCGCAAATTGCAAACGAACGCGTCAATAACGTGAATGATCATCTGGCGGAAGGCCAGCAGGTGCGCGTCAAGGTACTTGAGGCTGACGATAAAGGAAGGTTGCGCCTGAGCATGAAAGCTGTACTGCCAGATGGGGGCAGTACAAATACTGATAATTCTAACCCTTCAACAGAAGAAGAATCTTAAATCTCGAAGATCCCCTGGAAGTCCAATACATACAGGGGATAATCTACACAACTAATAAATAAGCAGTCAGACTGAATCTCTGCGATTTCAAATTTCTAGTTGCTAAATTGTCACTTGATCTATTTTGCAATTTGCCTTTCACGCATCTCGTCCAGCGTTTTGCAATCAATACATAAAGTTGCTGTTGGTCTCGCTTCAAGCCGTTTCAATCCGATCTCAACACCGCAACTTTCACAATAGCCATAATCGCCAGAATCAATTTTGGCGATAATTTCATCAATCTTCTTAATAAGTTTCCGTTCGCGATCGCGGTTTCGCAATTCAAGTGTCATATCAGATTCCTGGCTGGCGCGATCGTTAGGATCAGCAAAAACCGTTGCCTCGTCTTGCATCGTGTGAACTGCGCGATCGATATCCTGGCTTAACTCAATTTTCATACCTTCCAGTATCTTGCGAAAATGCATCAATTGGCCAGGACTCATGTAATCCTCGCCTGCTTTTGGTTCATAGGGAGTTACATCTTTGCTATGTAGCTCTTGTGGCATCTATAAGGCTCCTAATTAATTCCGAATCCCGCTCGTTCGTGTATAAATTTGTACTATTACCAGAAAATGCATTTTACAACAAGATATTTTACCAGCTTATTACCGATTCGAATTCACAATAGCATGAGACTCTACAAATCTTTCTCGTTTGTTAACAACATCTATTGAGAGCAATGGAACACGAGTTTAATGAAAAATAAAAACTGCGCTGTGATATGCCACGAAGAAATTGACGTTTCAAAGCTAAGAAGGTATAGTGTCGCCTTTTCCGGGGTGTAGCGTAGCCTGGTAGCGCGCCTGGTTTGGGACCAGGATGTCGGGAGTTCAAATCTCTCCACCCCGACCAATTTCAGCTCTAATATTTAACGGTAAGCCCGACTTGGTGCCCGTAGCTCAATCGGATAGAGCACCAGCCTTCTAAGCTGGGGGTTACAGGTTCGATTCCTGTCGGGCACGCCATGAATATTTCTTTAGCGGAACAATAGAACGCATCGCTTTGGTCTCATTGGTCTTATGGTGGCTGTAGCTCAGTTGGTAGAGTCCCGGATTGTGATTCCGGTTGTCGTGGGTTCGAGTCCCATCAGCCACCCCATCTGCTGACAGCGGTTTCGGGCCATACATCAGCAAATCAATTCAAATTCCTCAAGCTTCTCAATCGCATTCAGCCTAGACGTGACTTTGTTTGCTCAAAAATATATAGTATTCGCAAACGCATATTCACACGTTGATTCGCATCACAGCATTTCTCTCTGGAATTAGGAAATTTTATCGATGAATCACAATTTATTCGGCAGTTTGCAAGAATTATCTATTGCACCTGGCAACACAGCAACTTATTACTCGCTTCCAATGTTGGAACAAAATGGCGTTGGCGTCATATCCCGCTTACCGGTATCGATCCGCATCATACTCGAATCGGTATTACGCAATTACGACAACAAGAAAATTACCGAAATCCATATTCGTCAATTAGCCAATTGGAAACCGAATGCTGCGAGAACCGATGAAATACCATTTGTCGTATCGCGCATCGTTTTACAAGATTTTACCGGCGTACCTTTATTAGTCGATCTGGCGGCCATGCGCAGCGCTGCCGTCAAATTAGGAAAAAATCCTAAGCTGATCGAACCATTGGTCCCCGTTGATCTGGTAGTCGATCATTCCATTCAAGTTGACCACTACGGCACGAGTGATGCGATTCAGCGCAATATGGAAATAGAATTTTCCCGGAATAACGAACGCTATCAATTTATCAAATGGGGTATGCAAGCCTTCGATACGTTTAAAGTCATCCCTCCCGGGATCGGTATCGTGCATCAAGTCAATCTCGAATATCTTGCCCGCGGCGTGCACCGCAAAGATGGATTGATTTATCCTGATACGCTGGTTGGCACCGATTCTCATACCACCATGATTAACGGCATCGGCGTTGTCGGCTGGGGTGTCGGAGGCATCGAAGCAGAAGCCGGCATGTTGGGGCAGCCGGTTTACTTTCTAACGCCGGATGTCGTGGGTGTGAATCTCACCGGTCAGTTGCGTGAAGGTGTCACTGCAACCGACTTGGTACTGACGATCACGGAAATGCTGCGCCAAGCGAATGTTGTCGGCAAATTCGTCGAATTTTTTGGCGACGGAACAGCTTCGCTCTCCCTGCCGGATCGCGCAACAATCGCCAATATGGCACCGGAATATGGTGCCACGATGGGTTTTTTCCCGGTTGATGATGTAACCATAGATTATTTCAGAGGCACCGGACGCAGCACTGACGAAATCGCCGCATTCCAGGCTTATTTTAACGCACAGGGATTATTTGGAATTCCGCGCAAAGGCGACATCGACTATAGCAGCGAATTGACACTGGATCTGGGATCGATCGTCCCCTCCCTGGCCGGCCCTAAACGACCGCAGGATCGGATTGAACTCGCAGCCATTAAAGCCAAATTCACAGAACTCTTCACCAAGCCGGTTAAAGAAAGCGGCTATGGCAAACAGCAAGATGAAATCAATCAACGCTATCCAGTGCGCAATCGCCACACCCAGGATTCCGGTGAATCCATCCAGCTCAATTCCAGCAACCCTGACGAAAAGCGTTCGGGAGCCTCGGAAGCCGCCAGTGTACCGGGTGTTGGAAGCGTCGAGCGTCGCATGGTCTCCCGCCACATTGCGGAAATGAGCAGCAACCGGCCTAGCATAAATTCCACCGACCACTGCGATACTGAAATCTACAATTCTTCCATCGAACTGGGCCATGGCGATGTGCTGATTGCGGCAATCACTTCCTGCACCAATACATCCAATCCCAGCGTGTTACTGGCCGCCGGATTACTTGCTAAAAAAGCGGTTGATAAAGGCTTATCGGTCAAACAACACATCAAGACATCATTAGCGCCCGGATCGCGCGTAGTTACCGATTATTTAACCGTTACCGGATTGCTGCCTTATCTGGAACAGTTAGGTTTTAATCTGGTCGGTTACGGATGCACCACCTGCATCGGCAATGCTGGACCTTTGGCCGAACCGATCGAAGAAGCCGTCGTTAAGAACGATTTGGTATGTGCCGCAGTGTTATCCGGCAACCGCAATTTCGAAGCCCGCATCCATTCGAATATCCGGGCCAACTTCCTGGCGTCGCCACCGCTGGTTGTCGCTTATGCCATTGCCGGCACCATTCTGAAAGATCTGACCACCGAACCGCTGGGCATCGGCAAAAACAATCAGCCTGTCTGGCTAAAAGACATTTGGCCGAGTAGCGCGGAAATTCACGCCTTGATGAAATATGCCACCAACGCCGATACATTCCGCAGCTTGTACAGCCACCTCACCAAGGATCATGAACTGTGGAATCGCGTCACATCGGTAACCGGACAAACTTACAACTGGCCGCCTTCGACTTATATTGCCGAGCCGCCGTTTTTCCAGGGCTTCTCGCTGCAACCGGTCGCGTCCAGCAGCAATGACATTCGCGGTGCTCATGCCTTAGGCGTTTTCGGTGACTCCGTAACGACCGATCACATCAGTCCGGCCGGTTCGATCAAGGAAACCTCCCCGGCTGGCCGCTATCTGCTGGAATACCATGTCGCCAAAGCGGACTTCAATAGCTACGGCGCTCGCCGCGGCCACCATGAAGTGATGATGCGCGGCACCTTCGCCAACGTTCGCATCAAAAATTTGATGATTCCCGGCAGCGAAGGCGGTATCACGCTCTATCAAGGCACAACCGGCACTCCACCGGAACAAATGAGCATTTACGACGCTGCAATGAAATACCAGGCAAACGATATTCCGACTGTGGTTTTCGGCGGTAAAGAGTACGGCACCGGTTCCAGCCGCGATTGGGCTGCAAAAGGCACGCAATTATTAGGCGTCAAAGCCGTCATCGCCACCAGCTTCGAACGCATTCATCGCAGCAATTTGATTGGCATGGGTGTCCTGCCGCTGCAATTCAAGGAAAACGACAGCATTGAGACACTCGGCATCAAAGGTAATGAGCAATTTGACATATTGGGACTCGACAACATCCAACCGCAACAGGATGTCACGCTGGTTATCCGCCGCAAAGACGGCAGCACGCAACCGGTTCAGTTATTGTGCCGCATTGATACCGCCATTGAAGTCGATTATTTTAAACACGGCGGCATTCTGCCTTATGTGTTGAGGGAATTGATGGCGTAAGCTTTTGCCTGCAATAGAATTTCAGGGTCTCGGCAAGCTGGCGGTGCTAAGACCCTTTTTATTGCGTTATTCCCACTCAATCGTTGCCGGCGGCTTACCGGAGATATCGTAAACCACGCGATTGATTCCGCGGATTTCGTTGATGATGCGGTTGGAAACTTTGCTTAACAGTGAATAGGGCAGTTCCGCCCAATTGGCGGTCATGAAATCCTGGGTTTGCACCGCCCTCAAAGCGATGACATACTCATATGTGCGCCCATCCCCCATCACACCGACCGATTTCACCGGCAAAAATACCGCGAATGCTTGCGAAGTTTTTTCATACCAGCCGGAACGCTGCAGTTCCTCGATAAAAATCTGATCGGCATGGCGCAACAATTCAGCGTACTCGAATTTCACTTCGCCCAAGATGCGCACCCCCAATCCGGGCCCCGGGAACGGGTGGCGGAAAACCATCTCGCGCGGCAAGCCAAGCACCAATCCTAATTCGCGCACTTCATCCTTGAATAATTCACGCAGCGGCTCGAGTAATTTCAGGTGCAATGTTTCCGGCAGACCGCCGACGTTATGATGCGACTTGATCGTGTGCGCTTTTTTGGTCTTGCCGCCTGCGGATTCGATCACGTCGGGATATATCGTGCCTTGCGCAAGCCATTTCGCATCGCTGATTTTTGCCGACTCGCGCTGAAAAACTTCGACAAATTCCCGCCCGATAATCTTGCGCTTCATCTCCGGATCGCTAATGCCTTTGAGATTCAAGAAGAAATCATAACTGGCATCAACATGAATGACTTTAACCGCGAGATTGTTGGCGAAGGTTTCCATCACCTGCTTCGCTTCGTTGGCGCGCAACAAACCGTTGTCGACGAATACGCACGTCAATTGATCGCCGATGGCGCGATGAATCAACGCCGCTGCAACCGATGAATCCACACCGCCGGATAAACCCAGAATTACTTGATCGCTCCCAACCATCGCACGAATTTTTCCGATCGCTTCCGCAACATAATCCGGCATGTTCCAATCGCGACCCAAGCCGCAAATGTCGTGCACAAAACGCTCGATTATAGCCTTGCCTTGCAACGTATGCGTCACTTCGGGATGGAACTGGATGCCGCAAAACCGGCGCCGGTCATCGGCCATTGCCGCTATCGGGGTAGCGGCGTTAAACGCCATGACATCAAACCCGGCCGGCAAAGAAACCACCGAATCGCCGTGACTCATCCACACTTCCAGAATGCCTTCGCCGTCCTGATTGGTGCGGTCTCGAATATCCCGGAAGAGCGCGCCGGACGCCGTCGTTTGCAATTCGGCATAACCAAATTCGCGCACCCGGGCGCTTTCAACCGTGCCCCCCAATTGCGCGGCCATTGTTTGCATGCCGTAACAAATGCCCAGCACCGGCACTCCGAGTTCAAAGACAATTTGCGGCGCTCGCGGTGTTTCCTCTTCGAAGACTGATGCAGGACCGCCGGATAGGATAATGCCTTGCGGCGCGAAAGCTTTAATCCACTCGGGATCGGTATCATACGGATGCAGTTCGCAATACACATTGGTTTCGCGTACCCGGCGGGCAATCAGCTGCGTGTACTGGGAGCCGAAATCCAGAATTAGGATTTTCTGATGCATGATGTTCAGTGATTATTTGACGTGATAATTCGGTGCTTCTTTGGTGATCTGCACGTCGTGCACGTGCGATTCGCGGATACCGGCGGAAGTAATTTCCACAAATTCGGCGCGTTCGTGCATAGCGGCAATCGATTCGCAACCCAGATATCCCATGCTGGAGCGCACGCCGCCCATCAATTGATGGATCACAGCCGACATATTGCCCTTGAACGGCACCCGGCCTTCCACGCCTTCGGGAACCAACTTGTCGTTATTCTTTTGTTCCTTGTCCTGGAAATAACGATCGCTGGAACCTTGCTGCATCGCAGACAACGACCCCATGCCACGATAGCTTTTGTACGAACGTCCTTGAAACAATTCGATCTCGCCCGGTGCCTCTGTCGTTCCAGCAAACAAACCGCCGAGCATTACGGAATTAGCGCCAGCCGCCAGCGCTTTGGCGATATCTCCGGAATAGCGGATGCCGCCGTCGGCGATCATCGGCACGCCGGATCCTTTTAATGCTTCGGAAACGTCATGGATAGCGGTGATTTGCGGAATACCGACTCCGGCGACAATACGTGTGGTGCAAATCGAACCGGGACCGATGCCGACTTTCACCGCATCCGCGCCATGATCGACCAGCGCTCTGGCAGCGGCTGCCGTGGCCACATTCCCGCCGATCACTTGCACCGACGGCAGATTTTTTTTGACCCAAGCCACCCGGTCGAGCACGCTTTGCGAATGACCATGCGCGGTATCGACTACAATCACATCGACCCCTGCTTCCGCCAGCGCCAGCGCACGTTCTTCACTGCCTTCACCGACGCCGACCGCGGCGCCGACACGCAGTTGCCCCTGTTCATCCTTACACGCCAGTGGATATTCCGAAGTTTTAATGATGTCTTTAACCGTTATCAATCCGCATAACTCGAACTGATCGTTGACCACCAGCACCCGTTCCAGGCGGTGCCGATGCAGCAACGCCAATACCGCATCGCGCGGCGTGTCTTCCTTGACCGTAACCAGCCGCTTCTTGGGCGTCATGATGTGCTTGATCGCTTGGTCCAAATTGGTTTCAAAGCGCAAGTCACGGTTAGTCACGATGCCGACAACCTTATTTCCATTGACAACCGGCAATCCGGAGATTTTGTGCCGCCGGATCAGTTCAAGCACTTCACGCACGGTCATATTCGGATGAATCGTAACCGGATCTTTCACGACGCCGCTCTCGAACCGCTTGACTTGCGCCACATGCGCCGCTTGAGCCTCGATCGACATATTTTTATGAATGATGCCGATACCGCCTTCCTGCGCCAGAGCGATCGCCAGCGGCGCCTCGGTAACGGTATCCATGGCGGCGGATACTACCGGAATATCCAGCGTGATAGTGCGGGTCAATTGCGTCGCCAGACTGACATCACGAGGTAAAACCGTCGAATGGGCTGGAATCAACAGAACATCATCAAAGGTAAGCGCTTTTTGAATCAATTGCATGACAACAATCCTTGGCAAAGTGACATTATAGCCAAATTCGACGGCGAATTTAGCGTCAAATCGGCTAAGAATACAGCATATTTCCGCAGACTATGATTAAATGTGCAAATTCTTTAAGTTGCATAAATGCAATACCGATGTACCCGGATTATTCATTTTTGGAGCGTGCAATGAAAGTTTTCGCGTGGTTAGGATTTATAATATTGTTAAATGCCTCGACCGCCAGCGCGCAAATTTATAAATGGATCGATGAACACGGCAAAACGCAATATACCGACCGGCCGCCGCCGCCCGACGTGAAAGCTGAAGGTAAACGTTTGAATATCAAATCTTCACCGGTTGCCGGCGGGCATGGCCCAACCAAAGATGTATCCGATCAAAGAGAAGAATTTGACAAGCGCCGGCAAGAGCGGCGGGAAGAAGACGCCAAGCTGCAAGCCAAGTCTGAAGAAAACAAAAAGAAGTGCATTGAAGCCCAAACGCAACTCAGAATGTACGCGGATTCCCCCCGTTTGACGATCCCCGATGGCGCCGGCGGCGTTGTTTATGTCGATGATGATCTGCGGCAAAGAAAAATTGACGATGCCAACAAAGCAATCAAAAAGTATTGTAAATAAACCGGTAACAACTGACTAGATGACCGCTCCCACCGGCAAATTGCTATTGGCCGCAATCCTTTTACTCACGGGCCTCGGTGCCGGAACAGCGCTTTCCGATCCTGACAATACCCGCATCGCAACCGATACACGAAGCGCTTCCGCGCAAAATCCCGCCAGACCGGGAATGATGTGGCAGATATTACCCGGTGAAGATATTCGAGAAACCGCCCGGCTGGTTTATCCGCAAAACCCCGCAGCCCGCGACAACCTGATTCGCGCCATCATCCAGACCAATCCGCAGCATTTTCCCGGCGGCGGTTATCAGTTTCTGGCTGCCGGTGCCATCATTCACTTTCCGGATTTAAGAACCATTGGCGCTTATGCGAAAACCGCAAAACAATCGCACAAAGCGCCCGCCGTGAAAAAAACACCGCAGAGCCAGCCGCAAATCACGCCGCCCGCAAAGCTTGCCAGATCAGGCAATGACCCGCAGGTCACGCGATTGATTGCGCAACTCGATCATGAAGCCGGAACGGAATCGCTCGAACTGAACACGTTAATTCAGCAGATAGGATTACTGGAAACTCGATTAAACGAATTCCAAACCCTGCTGGAAGCAAAAAACCAGCACACCGGCAAACCACCGGCAGTCACGACACCCGTGACAATGCACGACAAAAGCTCTGAACCCGTTCAGGAAACCGCAGTAACAACCCATGAAAATGCGCCGCCGCTCGAACAATCCAGCCCACCGCCGGAAAATGTAGCGCCTCAAACTGAAAGTGAATTGCTAGCGGAAACGGTACCGCCCGCAGCGGAACCGGTCATTGCGACGGAAGCCGAGCAACAGCAAAGCATCGCGCAGGAAGCCATTGCACCACTTCAACAAGCCGGCAGCGCGCAGCCTGCACCGGATATCAGCACGGATGAAGCTCCCGACACTTCTTTGGAAGATCTGATTTCCGCGGATAACATCTTACTCATTGGAATCCTGCTGACCATGCTGATTGTTCTCATCATGTTGCGAAGTTACCGCAAAATCAAGGAAAGGCACGCGCATGCTTCGGATATCGTTACCATCCTCGATACCGATGAGCGCCGGCGTTATGAAGCGCTTTTTCTGCGTCAGGACGAAAATGCCGGACAAGCACCGGAAAACCCGCCCGCTCCGGATGATCAGATCATAGCGGAAGCACGCGCCTTAATCGCGCAGGATAAAACCGACGAAGCCGTTCAGACGCTGCAAAAACAATTGGCAACCAACCAGCAGAATATTCCAGGCTGGCTGCTATTATTTGAATTGCTCTATAAAGCCAACAATAAGCGGGATTTCAAGAAAAACGCGCGCCGCTTCAAACGCCTCAACCAATATCCAGATATCTGGATGCAAATCCAAAGCTTGGGTAACAAACTGGAACCCAGCGAACCGCTTTATTTTGACGAGCAAAAACGTAAGGAAAAGTTTTTCTCGGACGCATCGGCGGCTGAATAAAACATCCCATCAATCAGTGCATCGAAGCTTGCGCTATTGCAATGAAAGACTCTCCAGCGCTTTCTGGTGATTCCACTTGCCGTGAAATAACAGCCCTTTCTTGCCCGGCGTGCGGTCGCTGGTCCAAGTGATGTAATTGCCGTCCGGCGTGAAAACCGGCAAACCGTCGAAGCCGTCTTTGTCGGTCACGCGCACCGGCTCTTTGGTGCCGTCGGTATCGACGATGTACAGTTCAAAATTGCGATGACCGTGCAAATTGGTAGCGAAAATGACGTATTTGCCGGATGGATGATAAAACGGCGCCCAGGACATCACGTTCAAGCGGGTAACCTGCTTCTGATCGCTGCCGTCGATATTCATCGTGAAAATTTCCGCTTCCCGTCCGCTGTCCGAGAAACGCCGCCATACGATGCGTTTGCCGTCGGGGCTAAAAAATGGACCACCGTCGTAACTTTTAGTGTGCGTCAATCGCTTCACGTTGGAACCATCCGCGTCCATGATGTAAATATCGATCATCGAAGCCGGGTTGGCTTTGAACAGCGCTTGTTCTTCTTCGGATAATTCACCGTTGTACGCGCGGCGATTGGAAGCAAACGCGATCAATTTACCGTCCGGCGACCATGAGGCTTCTGCATCGTAACCCAGCGTATTGGTTAGATTCCGCATGTTTTTGCCATCGAAACCGGTCTCAAAAATATCGTAATACTCATCGTAATCCCACGCATACGACTTCTGCTCCCCCGCTTTGCGCCGTTCGATTTCCTCGATCATTTTAGCTTTGGCCTGCGCATCGTCGTGGGTCGAGGAAAACAGCACTTTTTCCTGCGCCGGATGCACCCACGCGCACGTGGTCTTACCGCTGCCCGGCGATACCTGCGTCACCGCGCCGGATTCGATGTTTTTCAGGAAAATCTGGTAAAACGGATTGTCGTCCGCCACTTCCGCCTGATAAATCATCCACTTCGAATCCGCCCGGTAATACGCCTCCCCCGCGCGTTTTTCCTTGACGGAGAGCTGATGTTCATCGGTAATGAAATCACTGGCAGATGCATTTCCGATGCCAGCAGCCAAATATGCAAGCAACAACGCTGATGAGAATAATTTCATTACTAAATTACCAAAACAAAATTTCACCGGCATTCCCAATCTAAAAAATTACCTGAAAATTAAATCTAAATATTAAACAAATATTCAAGAATCTGCACACCACTCATACCACCAAAGGGAATTAGCAGTGCAGTTAATGCTGCTTGATGTCCCAAACTTGCATAAACACCTTGATTTTCCTGCCGTATCAGAGAAACCAGTCGATCGATCTGTATCGTATTATTATTTGATTGAATTTTTTTTGCTTCATATTGATCCATCAAATCCATGCGGAATTTCTCAGCCGCTACACGCAAATGATAAGTTACTATTATTACGTAAACAATCGATACAATCAGAATAATAATCAATGACCATGGCATTCCAAACTGATCAAATATCTTACTTCGTCCTATTAAAATAAAAAAAATCATACCAAGCGGCAAATAAATTAACCGGCTAATACATTTGGCATGATCAACGATTAACTGAAATTGCAAGTATCGATGCAACAAGTGATGAGGAACACCGGTACGAACTTCTGCTAGTTGCATAGCTTCGTTGCTCCATAGTTGATCTCGGGAATCATCTTGTTTTTCTGTGCGCATCTCCTCAATCATTTTTTTACATGAAATTGTTTCGAAAGCAGTCCAAAAGACTAGCACAAAAAGGCAAAACATTTGAATCACAAAAAGCCATGTATGTACGGAATTCACGATTGCTCCGCGATAAGGGAAATTGAGTGCTTCTTCAAACATATCAGTCTTTCCGGCTAAGACAAAATAAGACAATATGGTAAAGCAGAGCGAAACAATACCAATCCCACGCCACATTTTTTTTTGATAAGTATCACTGAAGTAGCTCACCCAAAATTCCACACGTACAACACTAGCCAGATTCTTACTATTTTGCTTATTACATTCACGTAGCCAATTAAAAAATGTGATGAAGAGCAAGATGATAGTAATCAATCCAAAATAGCGAATGAATAGATTAGGCCAAACACTCACGCCTTCCAGCCAGTAGACCGGTTCTGAAATATCCGCATCTTGGTAAGCTTCAATAATGGTAAAAGGCAGCAAAATAAAACCTAATACTAATACAGTGGTAATGGAAATTACCAGCATTCCATTATTAAATGACCGTACAGGCGATAACCCCACCCATTTCAATAATAAAAAGTGATATAGAAAAACAATAACAATAGCAGTTACAATCAGTTGGAGAATTTTATCCGCTATTATTGTCGTTCTTTCCCGTTCCCAAGAATGTTTTGACTCTATTGATGAATGCTTGTAATTCCTCCAGATTCTATCTGAATCGATCAGATTATTTTCGCGATCATCGTACTGGTCTAGCAATTCCACAACGCACTTTCTTTTTTCACTTTGCTGTTCAGCTCTTCTAGTATCAAGATTTATGCATTCAACCCAATCTTTAAGATAGTTAACCGACAACGAATCAAGATGGATTGCACGCGTTTTCCCGATTTCGAAGACTTGAGGATTGGATACTATTGGCCGACCAGAACGATCAAGAAATTCTTTTTTAATCGCGGGTTTCTTACATTCTTCAACTTCTTTACACACCGCTGACCATGTCGCATAGTACAACGCAGTTTGGAAGCTGTCCCGAAAAGGCATGCTATTTCCCTGTAACTCATGATCAAGCTTAAAGTCAAAATTGGAAGCGACCACCAGATTCCTAGTCCATTTCTGCTGATCCTTGTGGAGATAACGTGCGTCCAAATCGGTAGTGAACAAAATTTTGTTCGTGAATTTTTCGCGCAAAGCTTGCAAAACAATCAGCTTATCGTATACGTCGGAACCTATTACGCCGATCGCTTTAACGCCGTTTTTTGCAAAATTCGGATCATCATCAAGCGCAGCAATGGATTCTGTTAGCCGACGCAAGTAGTCATATTGATTTCGTCCTTCTGCATGCTCGGGAGGCGCATCATCCCACTGCGTGACTGGATTATTATTAAAATTGACATCGGTGTTCTTTTTAATTTGGTACGAATCGGATGAAAGCTTTCCATCAATGCCGCGTAAATATGAAAAACTGGTTATGAGATTGTCATTTTTAACTGTAGCATCTTTATCTTTGTCTATATTCTTGCCCCGTTTATTGCCACAATGTTTCCAGAAATCATTATTCCTCATTTGATTAACCAGAGTACGTGAATAAAAGGTATCTAGCTCCGCTATGAGCACAATCCCATCGTTGCAATCCGGTTTACTACTGTTTGTGACAAAATCAGTAATTGTTGTAGTTTTATTAACCCCTCTTTGATAAAGCTCCCAAAAAATTGCTGTTGCCAACTTATCATCAGTTCCAATGAATCGATAAATCTTTCTTACAGCTAAAGCTTCTTTAAGCGCTTCCTCCTTATCGTATCTGTTACAATACCAGTACTTTCTCCCTCCATTTTCGGGAGTGCTACCATCTTGGCATTCTTGATACCTTAGTCTATCAACAATACTTGCATCTGGAACGGTTGCGTTATAAATGTATGTTTCAAAAAAACTTCCGCCAGAAAACAGATTTGTACTCACTGTCGTACTTTGTTGGGATTCTTGAATATCTGGAACGCGGAGGAGTTCCATAAGTAAATCAGTATTACTAGGTCCAATTAATTTAAAAGAAAATGGTGCTCTATTAATATTTTCTGCCGACTTCCAGGTATGATCTAATTGCTTAGCTAAACATTGAACAAATGTTGCATATTCAAGCTCAGTTAGCTTGATCATATGTTCATTAAGCCAGAGTATTAAAACATTGGAAGCCAAATCTGCAGTAGAAAACCACTCGTACGGTATTTCCACAGGATTTTCCAGGCTGCACCAATCCTTTAATATTTCTGGTTTATACCGAAATAATTTTATGTGGTTCGATTGTTCCGGATAATATTGTTCCGTATCAAGTGCAGAAACCACCGCGAATCGAGCTCGCCGTCGCATTTCTGCCATTTCTGAGTATGAACTACCAGGAATACTAATTGCAGCGACAATTACTTTCTTTCGAGCATCCAGTTCATTCAACAGATTGTCAGCCAACAGAAACGATGTGTCACTGTTTCTCTCACCAAATTTGAACTTATCCAGAGGATCCTGCCATAACCGAATTTCTGTAAAACTATTATCTTTCCAATCTTTGGCAACATCTGTATTCTCTGGACGAGCGCTACTTAAAGGAAGAAATATTTGACCTGATGCTGTTAAGACGAGTAAAACCAGCGCAACTACGTTAATCGGTAAATTGCTAAGTAAATTGTGCTGATTCAAGTTAATGCTCCTTTTGATGACGATAGTTTATTTGATACAACTTTTTACAAGTTAAAATTTCTTCTAGTCAAATGAAGCTTGATACTGATCTTGTATGTAACATAATTTAAAAAATAGCTGATTAAATTTAAGTAACAAAATCTTAACTCAATCTCTTATCAACTATATCCCTTATTACTTATAAATTGAGCATAAGTATTCAATTTATTATAGTTACAACATCTGTACATTCCTGTGAGAAAAACCACATGACTAAACCACTTCATAAAAATTTTCAATGGTCAATCGGATGAACTTAGCATTTCCAGAAAAGGTTTCTCTTGCATATGTTTTGATTTGGTTTTTAGCTATTTTTAGCTTGCTTCCACATAAAAATACATTTGCCTACAACACCTCCACCTTCCACCACACCATGCAAATCCAGTTGTCACCGGATAGCTCTGAAATCCGCGTCAAGGATCGGATTCAAATTCCTGAGCAGGTACATAATGTTGGCGAACCGGTAAAACTGGCTTTTTATTTGCATGCCGCGCTAACGGTTACCGGCGTGCAGGATGCGACACTCGAAGTGGATGACGAAGAGATTGCACTGAAATCCCGTCCGATTTCGGTGCGGCAATACGCGGTCACGCTGCCGCCCGGCCAGAAAGCATTCACGCTGCAATACGGCGGTCAGATCCATCATGCAGTGCAAGGCCCGGGGCAGGAATATTCGCGCAGTTTCGGCTCGACGCCGGGCGTGATTTCGCCGGAAGGCGTGTTTCTGGCGAGCGCCAGCGCGTGGTATCCGCAATTTGGCGATGCGCTGGTGTCGTTCCAGTTGGATATTCAGGTGCCTGCCGGTTGGGATGTAGTCAGTCAGGGATCGCTCGTGCGCGAAAACGGAACCAGTGAAGCACAGCATATCGTTTGGGAGGAAAAACAGCCGCAGGACGATATCTACTTGATCGCGGCGAAATTCCATCGGTATACGCAATCCGCCGGAGCGGTGAAAGCACTGGTGTATCTGCGCAGCGCCGATCAACCGCTGGCGCAGCGGTACCTAGACGCCACCGCGCAGTACATCGCGATGTACAACAAGCTGATCGGCCCCTACCCGTACAGCAAGTTCGCGCTAGTCGAAAATTTCTGGGAAACCGGTTACGGCATGCCGTCGTTCACGCTGCTCGGCTCCAAGGTGATCCGCCTGCCGTTCATTTTGCATTCGTCGTACCCGCATGAAATTTTGCACAACTACTGGGGCAACGGCGTGTTCGTCGATTATACCAAGGGCAATTGGGCGGAAGGCTTGACCGCGTATCTCGCCGACCATCTGATCAATGAGCAGCGCGGCAAAGGCGAGGAATACCGCCGCGACGTGCTGCAAAAATACGCGGATTTCGTTGGCAAGGAGAAGGATTTCCCGATTATCCGCTTCGTCTCGCGCCACAGCGCCAGTTCGGAAGCGGTCGGTTACGGCAAGACGATGATGTTTTTCCACATGCTGCGGCTGGAACTGGGCGACGAAGCCTTCACCAAAACGCTGCGGCGCTTCTATCAGCAATTCAAATTCCAGCAAGCGACGTTTGCCGATTTGCTCGCCACGTTCAACGCCGTCACCGACAAGGATCTGACACAACGCTTCGAGCAATGGGTGCAGCGCACCGGTGCGCCGGATCTTGTCTTGCGGAACGCCGAGACCGAACCGCACGGCGATGGTTATAAACTCACGCTGACCGTCGAGCAAACCCAAGCGGGTGAACCGTATCGCTTGCAAATACCATTAGCCATCACAGTGCACGGCGAAGATATGGTCGTCGAATCGCGCATCGGCCTCGAACAGAAAATACAAACGTTCGAACTGGAATTCGCCAACCGCCCGGTGCGCATCGATCTTGATCCGCATTTCGACGTGTTCCGCCGCCCGGACAGCCGCGAGATTCCCTCGGCGCTATCGCAAGGCTTCGGTGCGGAAAAACCGCTGCTGATCTTACCGGCACGGGAGCAGAAAGCCGTGCTGGAAGCGTACCGCGCGTTGGCGGCCAATTGGCAGAAAACCCAATCGAGCCCGCTGGAAATCGTCACCGATGATCAATTAAAAAAGCTCCCCGATAATCGTACCGTCTGGATTCTCGGTTGGCAAAACCGGTTTGCGAACAACATCTTGAAAAACCTTGCCGAGCGCGATGTTTCGTATCAATCCGGCCAATTACAACTCAATCATAAACGCTACCCGCAAAACGGTCATGCGATTGTGTTAAGCGCACGGCAATCCGCCAATCCCGATAAAACCTTGCTGTGGGTCGCCGCCGACACGCCGCAAGCAGTCACCGAACTCGCCAACAAACTGCCGCATTACCGCAAATACAGTTATTTGGTGTTCAAAGGCGGTGAACTGACCAATATCGACAAAGGCCAATGGCCGGTTTTGCAGTCACCACTATCGCAGCCGGTGTCACAAAAAGACGGATTTACGATTGATGCCGCCCATGCGGCGCATGCCGGCATCACTAAGCCGCGCCGGGCATTGGCGGAACTGCCGCCGGTATTTTCCGAAAGCCGCATGATGGACGATATCAATCACTTGGCGCACGAATCGTACAAAGGCCGCGAGCTCGGCACGCCGGAACTGGACGAAGCCGCGACTTATATCGCCAAGCAATTTCAGCAAATCGGCCTGCTGCCGGGCGGCGACAGCGGCAGTTTTTTCCAGACCTGGCAACAGGATGTCGGATTGCCGAAAGGCAACATCACCTTGCGTAACGTCGTCGGCATTCTACCCGGCACCAACCCGCAACTCGCCGGACAAAGCTTAGTGATCGGCGCGCATTACGATCATCTCGGAACCGGCTGGCCCGACGTGCGCGCCGCGCATCAAGGCAAAATCCACCACGGCGCGGACGACAACGCCAGCGGCATCGCGGTGATGCTGGAACTCGCGCGCCAGATCGTACCGAAATGGCAGCCGGAGCGCACCGTTATTTTCGTCGCATTCACCGGCGAAGAAGCCAATCTGCTCGGTTCCCAACATTATGTCCGCAGCAGCGAAAAATTCCCGGTTGCAAAAATCATCGCGATGTTGAATCTGGACACCGTCGGACGGCTGGAAAACAACCCAGTCACGGTATTTGGCACCGGCACCGCACGCGAACTGGTGCATATTTTCCGCGGCGCAAGCTTCGTCACCGGTATCCCGGTCAACGCCGTGCAAGACGACTTCGGCTCCAGCGACCAAGCCGCGTTCATCCAAGCCGGTATCCCCGCCATCCAACTGTTCGCCAGCGCGCACGAGGACTACCATGCCCCCGGCGACACCGCCGACAAAATCGACACCGCCGGGTTGGTCAAAGTCGCCGCGATCCTGAAGGAAGCCACCGAATACCTCGCCAACCGCATCGAACCGCTGACGGTCACACTGTCGTCAGCCCCTGCTCCTGCTGAATCCACCGAGCCCAGGGAAAAACGAACCGCCAGCCTCGGCACAGTGCCGGATTTCTCATATCAGGGCGAAGGCGTACGTATCGACAACACCCTCCCCGGCTCCCCGGCGCAACAAGCAGGACTGCAACCGGGCGACATTCTGTTTCAACTGGCCGGGCAACCGGTTAGCGACTTGGCGTCTTATGCGGCTATTTTGCGGTCGTTGAAGGCGGGGGAGAAAGTGGAATTGCGATATCGGAGGGATGATGCGGTGATGGTGGCTGAAGTGGTATTGGTGGAACGGTAACACTATGATTGCTGATTCCAGATCGCTTCGATTGCTGGAACAACAACCGAATCGCCGAATGAAGTTTGCCGTCAAAAATAATAGAGTGTTATCCTATAAAATATTTTTTCCATGTAAACGATCGTGCTCGCTATTTTTTTCGAGAAGAGATCGAGCAAATTTTTAATTGATCGCATTTGCTTCTATGAACTGCCTTGTTCAATTTATTAATTGATATTAAAAACATGATGATAGATAATATTCACTGTGATTACACGACATTATCGACAGGATTATTAGGCAAAATGTCGTATATATTACGTTAGCCAGTCATCATAAATAATCGAGGTTATATGAGCGATAACGACAACAGATGGTGGGAATATTACGCAGTACGGTACTTAGTCGGCACGGTAGTCGGGGCTGGTGTTGTCGCAGCCCTTAATCAAATTCCAGGCTCCCCATATGTGTCACTGCTTTCTTCTCTTACGCATTTTAAGGATGCCTCTTTTAAAGACCTAGCACTATTTGGAGCTATCGGGTTCGCCTTCTGCTACATTGCAAGCGCGCCAGTTTTAGCGCTACACTCCGCACGAGAACACTTGCGTCTCACACAGCTATACAATCACCCACGTAATTTTTTCCTTTGTCTCGCCATCTCAATCATAGTTTCTGTCACACCTTCGCTATATCTGGCACCTACGCTGCCAGCGTTAGTGCTAGCTGGCATACTTACCCTTCAAGTATTTCCATTACTTTGTACATTTTCTACAAACTTCCGTGAAGTCGAAATCTTTTACGAGCATCTATCAACAGCGCGCGCAAAGGGAAAGGGCGAGAAACCTGATTACGCAGTCAAAGAAGTAGTGGAGTCGTTTCGTCATCTACGCGAGCACGGAAACGCCATGCTGATATTGGTATTTGAACTTATCCTAGCATTTATTCTCTTTAAATTGTATTGCTCAAGTTTCGCCATCCCCGTATTGCTTCTATGGCTAGCACCAGCATGCAGTGCTTGGCTTGTTGCTACTATTGTAGAGGTACGATTCGCTCACAAATATGGAAAACCATAAGTTGGCTAACCCTTCATTCCAGGACCGTAGGTTGGGGTGAATGCAATGAACCCCAACATATCCGTGACCACCATGGTGACTAAAGTGCCTAACCATACGCTCCACCCGACCTGTGCCGCATAAGGAGACACGACCGGTGCAGCACAGGTCGTGTGAGCTAGCGCGGGCGGGACGCGCAAACTGCGCGCACCCCTCAATTCAAACGTTAGGCATCAGTTACCATTTACAAAATAGGAGTGAAAATGGGTTGGAACTACGATACAGAATGCAAGGCTTGTGGAGCAAGAGTTAGAGTCGCAGAGCGTCCGATGGGTGTTCCTGGTGGAAAAGAAAAAGAGCAAGGCTATTGCCCGAAATGTAACGAGTTGGTTGCAGAGTTTATGACCGATGGTTTTATTGATGTGCATCTTATCTCTGATACCGATCCCAAAAGCACGAATGCCTAACCCAGCGCTCAAGAGGGACGGTCGCTATCGCTCCCGCCCCTTAGCTCCACGTTAACCTCATGCGATATTCCGGTATTTTTCTCTTGGTTTTTGTATTTCATTCAAGCTTTGCCTTCTCAACATCCAGCACATGCCCGGAAGTTTCAGATTACGAATGTTTGGTAAAAAATTCGATTCCGTTGTATCAAGAGGATTTTGAGCAATGGTGGAAAATTTACCATCACGCCGCAGCCAAAGCCAAGACATGCGAAAATTTCAAGGATGTTACGCTTTTCTTGCGCCTATGGTCTGGCAGCACTGATGGAGAAATGGCTGAGGGTCTTGTCACCGATACTGAGGAAATTCTGATCAACAACAGCCAGTGTTTTTTTGAAGGATTGCTGGAGTTATCAAAGGAGGAAATAGCTGCGTTCATTACGCACTATTGCCCACTGACAGAGCCGGAGCTCATTGTCAGAGCACTCAAGCAAGCCTTGGAAAATGCACGCTACCGGCATATAGCAGCGCAATTACTGCAAGAAACTTGCATTCAAGGATCGTAGGTTGGAGTGAATGCAATGAACCCCAGCATATCCCTGAATTTTTCCAGAGATTTTTCACAACAGTCCCGTGCATTGAACGCGCCATAAAGAAGCAACAATGACATAGCGCAGTGTGCTTTCGCCGTTTGTCGCGATCCTTCAAACCGTGATTTAATTGGCAGCCATATTTTTATATGGAATCTGACATATCGATATGCTAAGCTGATTCCATGAAGAAAGCGCGGTTTGAGTGGAATGCGGATAAGGATGCCGAGAATCAGCAAAAACACGGCGTTGCTTTTTCCTTGGCGCAATATGCTTTTGCTGATCCTAATCGTGTTATCGCCGAGGATATTGCGCATAGTGAAACGGAAAAGCGCTATTTTTGTTTCGGTGCGGTTGAAGGCAGCATTCTTACTGTCCGCTTCACTTATCGTGGTGGAGTGATTCGTATATTCGGCGCCGGTTATTGGCGAAAAGGAAAAGTAATTTATGAGCAAAAAAATCAAGTATCAGGATGAGCCGATTGAAGCCAAAATCATTGAGGATTTTCTGCCCTCGCCCGAGCAGCTTGCTTTCCGAGAAGAGGGCGTGAAAGTGACGATTGCGCTCAGCAAGAAAAGCGTTAAATTTTTCAAAGCGGAAGCAGCGAAACACCATACGCAATATCAGCGCATGATTCGAAACCTGATCGATAGCTATGTCGATGCTTACGATAAAACTTCAGCAGTATCAAATTCAGCTGCAACTGAACAGGAATGAGTTTGTTAGAAAAACCGAAATGAATCAAGATTGAAAATTACATTCAGTTTTTATTCAATTTACGTTAGACGCCTATGAGCATGTTCTCTTCATTGAAGGCTCAGGCAAAGCAACTTATTGACTCGGCACAATAATACTTGAAATTTATGAATCGCCCCCCATCTTGTTGAAATGGAAAAAGACGACGCAAGATATTCGACGCTGGAGCAACTGCATGAACGGCGCAAGCAAGTGGTGCGGT
>WBZO01000665.1_pt1 | contig 66969 bp, 65 predicted proteins | sample 5204261 | NCBI WGS metagenome assembly WBZO01 (sample SAMN12412400, study PRJNA552823) | activated sludge metagenome | isolation source: activated sludge from anammox sidestream of wastewater treatment plant... | place: USA: North Carolina | collected 2017-09
GCTCGGCGCGCAGGGTGTCGGGCGCCGGCCAGCCGGCGGGCGCCTTGACGCGCAACTTGAGCACTTCGACCGCGCTCAGGCCAAGGCGGATTTCGCCGATCTCGCTCTCCGGCCCGAGCGCCTGCTCAACCTTGGCTTTCAGTGCCCTGGAACCGAAATACAGCCCCGCGGCAAGGAGCACGCCGAAGCCGACGACGGCGGCAATTCCAATGACAGCCCAGTTGCGCGATTTGGATGCGGACATGATCGTACTCTCCATCGAGTTGGCGGATCTCCATGAATTGTAGTTCTCAAACCCCGGCTGCGCCGGGGCGCTGTGCGCCTGCCTACGGACGGCGCGGCCCGCCCTCCCGCATCAGCGCCTCGATGCGCTCGGCGACCTGCCGCGCCGGCGTGGCATAGGCGAAGCGGACCTCGACGCGCCCGTCCAAGCCGATCAGGATCATGCCGGCCGAATGGTCGACGGTGTAGCTGCCTGGCGGCGCGGCGGGATCGCGCACCTTTTCGTAGCGCACCCTGAACTCGGCGGCGGCGCGGCGCGTCAGCGCCTCGGAGCCGCGCAGGCCGAGGATGCGCGGATCGAAGGCCGAGGTGTATTCCCGCAGCACCTGCGCGCTGTCGCGTTCCGGATCGACGGTGATGAAGATCGGCTGCAGCTGCGCGGCCCGCTCGCCCAGCGCCTTCAGCACCTCCTGCATTTCGAGCAGCGTCGTCGGACAGACGTCGGGGCAGGAGGTGTAGCCGAAGGTGATCAGCTGGAAGCGGCCGGGGAAGTCCTCGTTGGTCACCGCGCGGCCGTTCGGATCCTGCAGCAGGTAGCGCGGCACGACGGCGTTCGGCAAGGATTCCCCCGCGTTATGCCCCGCCGGCACCTGGCCGGCCACCGGCAGCACGGCTTTCAGTCGCCCGGCGATCGCCTCGAGCCGCTCGCTCAGCTCGGCCGATCCGGGGCAGGGCGTGCCCTTGCCGTGGGCAAGGAAGGCTTCCTGCGTGCCTTCCTCGTAGGCTTCGCCGTAGGCCCGCGTCTTCGGCGCGTGGTTGAGCATCAGCACGCGCACCCATGAGGCGGCCTCCTTCTGCCCGCAGGCCAGCGTCACGCCGTTCAGGCGGCCCAGCTCGCGCACGGCCAGGAGACCGGCCTCTTCGGAGGCAAGCGCCGCGGCGGCAAAAGTCAGTCCGCACAGCACGGCGAGGAATTGGCGAAGCATGGTCATCCCTTCAGCGGCTTGTAGCGCAGGCGCTTCGGCTTGGCGCCCTCCTCGCCCAGGCGCTTGACCTTGTCGGCCTCGTACTCGTGGTAGTTGCCGTTGAAGAAGGTCCACTGCGACTCGCCCTCGCAGGCGAGGATGTGGGTGGCGATGCGGTCGAGGAACCAGCGGTCGTGCGAGATCACCAGCACGCAGCCGGCGAATTCGAGCAGGGCGTCTTCCAGCGCGCGCAGCGTCTCCACGTCGAGGTCGTTGGAGGGCTCGTCGAGCAGCAGCACGTTGCCGCCGGCGATCAGGGTCTTGGCCAGGTGCAGGCGGCCGCGCTCGCCGCCGGAGAGGTTGCCGACGAGCTTCTGCTGGTCGGCGCCCTTGAAGTTGAAGCGGCCGATGTAGGCGCGCGAGGGCGTCTCGAACTTGCCGACGGTGAGGATGTCGGCGCCACCGGAGATGGCCTCCCACACCGTCTTGTCGTTGGGCAACGCCTCGCGCGACTGCTCGACCGAGACCAGCTTGACGGTCGGGCCGGTGACGATTTCGCCGGCATCCGGCTGTTCGCGGCCAGTCAGCATGCGGAACAGCGTCGACTTGCCGGCGCCGTTCGGGCCGATGATGCCGACGATGGCGCCGGGCGGAATGGTGAAGCTCAGGTCGTCGATCAGCAGGCGCTCGCCGTAGCCTTTCGACACGCCCTTGAACTCGATGACCTTGTCGCCGAGGCGCTCGGCCACCGGAATGAAGATTTCCTGCGTCTCGTTGCGCTTCTGGTATTCCTGGCTCGACAGCTCGTCGAAGCGCGCCAGGCGCGCCTTGCTCTTCGCCTGGCGCCCCTTCGGGTTCTGCCGCACCCACTCCAGTTCCTTCTGGATGGCCTTCTGGCGGGCGGACTCGGAGGCTTCCTCCTGCTTCAGGCGCTGCTCCTTCTGCTCCAGCCACGAACTGTAGTTGCCCTTCCAGGGAATGCCGTGGCCGCGGTCGAGCTCGAGGATCCACTCGGCGGCGTTGTCGAGGAAGTAGCGGTCGTGGGTCACCGCCACCACGGTGCCGGGGAAGCGCGTGAGGAACTGCTCGAGCCAGTCCACCGACTCGGCGTCGAGGTGGTTGGTCGGCTCGTCGAGCAGCAGCATGTCGGGTTTCGACAGCAGCAGGCGGCACAGCGCGACGCGGCGCTTCTCGCCGCCGGAGAGCACGCCGATCTTCGCCTCCCAGGGCGGCAGGCGCAGCGCGTCGGCGGCGACTTCCAGCTGCTGCTCGGCGGTGTGGCCGTCGGAGGCGGCGATGATCGCTTCGAGCCGCGCCTGCTCGGCGGCCAGCGCATCGAAGTCGGCGTCGGCTTCCGCATAGGCGGCGTACACGGCGTCGAGCTTCTGCTGCGCCTCGAACACCTCGCCGAGGCCCTCCTCGACGGCCTGGCGCACGGTCTGCGCCGGGTCGAGCTGCGGTTCCTGCGGCAGGTAGCCGATGGAGAGGTTCGGCATCGGCGTGGCTTCGCCCTCGATGTCCTTGTCCACGCCGGCCATGATCTTCAACAGCGTCGACTTGCCCGAGCCGTTCAGGCCGAGCACGCCGATCTTGGCGCCAGGGAAGAAGGACAGCGAAATATCCTTGAGGATGTGGCGCTTGGGCGGGACGATCTTGCCCACGCGGTTCATGGTGAAAACGTATTGAGCCATGCTGGAATGCCCGTGAAAGCGAAATGCGGATTCTAGCCGACGGCGCTCATTCGGTCTCGATCGTCAGCAGCAGGGCGCCTTCCGGCACGCGATCGCCCACCTCGACGAACACCCCGACCACGCGGCCGGCCTGCGGGCTCGGTATGTCGAGCGCCACCTTGCCGGTTTCCAGCACGAGGATGGTGTCGTCGCAGGCCAGGCTGTCGCCCGGCCCGACCAGCAGGGTGTCGATGACCACGTCCCCGCTGCCGCAGTTGCCGCAGGTCTCCCAGCATTCGGGATATTTGGGCATGCGTACTTCGACGATGCGACTCATTTTTTCCGCTTTCGATCCGCCATGGCCAATGCAATAGACAACGCCTCAAATATGTTACGTGATTGGGCTAACAAGAGAATTAATTGCCCCATTCATGAATATCATTTAACTTGTCGTGAGAAAGCAACGGCTTAATTCGATTATCACGCAAACAGTCCCAGTACGCGTAGCGACGAAGCGACTCTTGGGGGAGAGCAACACATGATGGTGCGCAAGCTGCTTGGCATTCTTTCGATGGGCATCGCGCTGCTCGCCGGGCAACCTGCCGCCGCGCAGGAGAGGGCCTATCTGCTCGGCGTCATCAGCTACGGCGCCAGCCCGCAAATGATCGCCTCGGAATACGAAGGACTCACGGCCTATCTCGGCAGGGTGCTCAAGCGCCCGGTGCGCGTCGAGGGGACGCGCAACTTCACCTCCTTCGGTGAGCGCGCCAAGGCCAAGCGCTACCACATGATGTTCGTCGCCCCCTCGGCCGTCCTCGAGGCGAACAAGTCGGCCGGCTACGTTCCGGTCGCCAAGGTTCCCGGCCTGCTTTCGGTTTCCTTCATGGCGCCGGCGAGGACCAACATCGCCTTTCCCGAGGACATGAAGGGCAAGCGCATCGGCTTCACCGGCAAGGACGCCATGATCACCAAGCTGGCTTACGCCGAACTGAAGGCGCTCGGCGTCGGCGATCCGGAAAAATATTTTTCCAGCATCGCCTACTACAACGACGCCGACGGCGTGCTGGCCGGCATGCAGATGAACCTGATCGACATCGGCGTGGCCAATTCGGGCCTGTTCAACGTGTGGACCAACAAGGGGGAGAACATGAACCTCATCCACAGCGGGAAGGGCGTGCCGCACCTGACCTTCGCCGTGCGCGGCGACCTGCCCGAATCGGAAAGGCGGGCGGTCACCGAGGCCTTGCTCAAGGCGACCCAGGACAAGGACGCCCAGGAGTTCCTGCGCTATTCCAACTTCCCCGGCTTCGAGCCGGCCAAGCTGGCCGATTTCGAGGAACTGGCCAAGATGCTCGGCATCAAGTAGCGGCAAACCTCATCGCAGCCGAATGGACCCTCCGACCCCGTCGCCGACATCCTGCCGTTGGGCGGCGGAATATCAGCCCTCCCGAATATGAAAGTCCTTGATTCTTCGATCACTATATTTGGGCTTGTCCGAAGCGTATACGGCTGCAATAATCCCTCGAAAACAACAATTCTCCGCGTGGCGATCCAGCCGGCCGCAGCCGGCGACAACATGACTGCTGGTTTATTGAAATGAGCGAAAAAGACGTGAAGCACAAAGGCGCCCGCATGATGCTGCGCACCCTGGTCGTCGGCGTCGTCGGCGGCATCATCATCTGGGGCGGCCTGAATACCGCCATGGAATGGACCAACCGCTCCGAGTTCTGCGTTTCCTGCCACGAGATGACCATTCCCTACGAGGAACTCAAGAAGACCGTGCACTACAAGAACCGCAGCGGCACCACCGTGCAGTGCGCCGACTGCCATGTCGCCAGCAGCAAGACGCCCACCGACTACCTGTTCAAGTCCTTCCAGAAGCTGATGGCCGCACGCGACGTCATCGGCCATATCCAGGGCACCATCGACACGCCGGAGAAGTTCGAGGCTTATCGGCTGACCATGGCGCAGCGCGTGTGGGAGCGCATGAAGGACCGGGATTCCAAGGAGTGCCGCAACTGCCACGACTTCAAGACCATGGATCCGGAAAAGCAGAAGGATCGCTCGGTGGTGAAGCACGAGGGCGCGGTGGAGGACGGCAAGACCTGCATCGAGTGCCACAAGGGCATCGCCCACAAGCCGGTGCATCAGCAAGCCGAGGGCAGTCAGGCGCCCAAGGAAGGCTGAGCGTGAATCCGGCGGCGCTGGCCGTCGCCGGTTTTGTCCATTGATGTTCGCCCATCGGGCATTGCAACAGGAGTGAGCATGAACAAGATAGCGATTGCGTTGGCGGGTGTCCTACTCGCGGGTTCGGCGGCGGCCGCGCCGGACTGGAGCAAGGTGCCGGTGCGCAAGATCAAGGTGTTCTACCCGGGCCAGGCCAGCCTGGAGTGGGTCATGAACAAGGCCGATCATTCGGCGGTGCCCGACATCGTCGACAAGAAGCGCCCCTGCGCCAAATGCCACGAGGGCGATGCCCAGGACGTCGGCAACCTGATCGTCGCCGGCAAGCCCGCCGGCAGTTCGAAGACCGTGCTCGAGCCGAAGCCGATCGCCGGCAAGGTGGGCTGGCTGCCGGTGCAGTTCCAGGCCGCGCACGACGGCGAGAAGATCTACTTCCGCTTCGAGTGGGTGCCGCCGAAGGTCGGCGACGTCAAGATGGACAAGAAGAACGAAATGAAGCTCACCATGCTGTTCGACGGCGGCGGCACCGTCGAAGGCGCCGAGCTGAACGGCTGCTGGGCCACCTGCCACAATGACCTGCGCACCATGAAGGACGCCAAGGACGACAAGAAGACCAAGTACGTCAAGGGCGCCGATCTCGCCTCCGGCAAGTTCTACGACCTGATGCAGTTCAGGAGCGCCAAGGGCGAGAAGCCGGTGGACGGCTACGTCGCCGACAAGCGCGTCATGGAAGGCGGCAAGGGTCTCGTCAAGGCCGAAGGCATCAAGGAAGGCAACAAGTGGGTCGTCACCTTCGAGCGCACGCTGGCCGGCGGCGGCACCGGCGATCACGTCATTTCCGCGGGCAAGGTCTACAATTTCGGCTTCGCCATCCACGAGGACTACACCGAGGCGCGCTACCACTACGTCTCGCTGGGCTACCAGTTCGGACTCGACAAGCCGAATCCGGACGTCAAGAACTACATCAACGTCAGCAAGCCTTGATGCAGTAGCAAGAGAAGTATCGAGCAGTATTTTTAACGGAAAAGGAGGAGATGCTTATGAAAATAAGTCGATTCAAGTGGGCGCTGTCGGCTGCCGCCCTGGCCATGTCGGCGAGCGCGTTCGCGGCCCCGCCGACACCGGCGATGCTGGCCAATGCCTGCGGCGGCTGCCATGGCACCAACGGCGCCAGCGCCGGCCCGTCCATGCCGAGCCTGGCCGGCCATTCGAAGGAATCCATCGTCACCGCCATGAAGAAGTTCAAGAGCGGCGAACGTCCGGCGACCGTCATGGGCCGCCTGGCCAAGGGCTACAGCGACGCCGACTTCGCCGCCATGGGGGATTACTTCTCCAAGCAGAAGTTCCATATCACCAGCCAGGCCCTCGACGCCGCCAAGGTCGCCCGCGGCAAGAGCCTGGAGGAGGAGAGCTGCTCGCGCTGCCACATGGAAAGCGGCAAGGAAGGCAAGGATGACTCGCCGATCATGGCCAGCCAGTGGCTGCCCTACCTGCAGATCCAGATGGACCAGTATCTGAGCGGCCATCGCAAGATGCCGGAAAAAATGGCCGAGAAGGTGAAGCCGCTGTCCAAGCAGGACCTGGACGCCCTTCTGCAGTTCTACGCCAGCGTGAAATAAGGGAGGGCTAAACATGACCATGGAACGCAGAAGTTTTCTCAAACTGATCGGCGCGGGCGCCGGCCTGGGCGCGGCGAGCGTCATGACGGGCTGTGCCGGCCTCGGCATGGAAGGCCCCACCGGCGGTCGCCGGGTGGTGGTGGTCGGCGGCGGCTACGGCGGCACCATCGCCGCCAAGTACATCCGCATGATGGACAAGAGCATCGAGGTGGTGCTGATCGAGCGCAACGATCATTTCGTCTCCTGCCCGTTCTCCAACCTCTACCTCGGCGGCCTGCTGAAGGACCTGTCGAGCCTGACCATCAACTACGACAAGCTGGCGGCCAACCACGGCATCAAGTTCGTGCAGGCCGAGGTCACCGGCGTCGACGCGGCCGCCAAGCTGGTTCGCACTTCGCGCGGCGACATTCGTTACGACAAGCTGGTACTCTCGCCCGGCATCGATTTCCGCACCGAGGAAATCAAGGGCTACAACCTGGCGAGCACGCCGGATGTCATGCCGCACGCCTGGAAGGCCGGCCCGCAGACCGTTCTGCTGCGCCAGCAGCTGGAAGCCATGCCGGCCGGCGGCACCGTGGTGATGAGCATTCCGCTGGCGCCCTTCCGCTGCCCGCCCGGACCCTACGAGCGGGCCAGCATGATCGCCATGTTCCTCAAGCAGCACAAGCCGAAGTCGAAGATCGTCGTCCTCGACGCCAACCCGGACATCGTCTCGAAGAAGGGCCTGTTCCTGAAGGGCTGGAAAAAGCATTACGAGGGCATCATCGACTACCGGCCGGCGAAGAAGGTCACCGAGATCGACGCGGCCAAGAAGACCGTGCTGATCGAGGGCCTGGAGGACGTCCGCGGCGACGTGGTGAACCTCATCCCGCCGCAGCGCGCCGGTGCCATCGCCGTCGCCGCCGGCGTGGTCGGTCCGGACAAGAACTGGTGCCCGATCAACCCGACCACCTTCGAGTCGACCGTCAAGAAGGACATCCATGTCATCGGCGACGCCTGCATCGCCGGCGCCATGCCGAAGTCCGGCTACTCGGCCAACTCCGAGGCGAAGACCTGCGCGACCAACATCGTGAACGCGATGAACGGCCGCGAACTCGTCGACATGTCGGGGATCAACACCTGCTTCAGCTATCTCTCCGCCAAGGAAGCGGTCAGCGTCACCGGCGTGTATCTGGTCGACAAGGCCAAGAGCGCCATCGTCGCCGCCCCCGGTTCGGTGGCCGTTTCGCCGGACCTCTCCGAGCTCGAGGCGATCTACGCCGAGAGCTGGCTGAAGAACATCCTCACCGAGATGTCGAGCTGAACGTTCGCGGCCCCAAGGACAAACCCCGCTGCGGCGGGGTTTGTTTTTTCAGCCGTGCCCGGTGCTGCCGAAGCCGCCGGCGCCGCGGTGCGACGCCTCGAAGCTGTCGACGACGTTGAAGGCCACCTGCAGCACCGGCACGACGATCATCTGCGCCAGGCGGTCCAGCGGATTGATGGTGAAGGTCTCGCGGCCGCGGTTCCAGGTGGAGACGAAGATCTCGCCCTGGTAGTCGGAGTCGATCAGGCCGGTGAGGTTGCCGAGCACGATGCCGTGCTTGTGACCCAGCCCCGAGCGCGGCAGGATCAGCGCCGCCAGGCCGGGGTCGGCGAGATGGATGGCAATGCCGGCAGGTATCAGCTGCGTGTCGCCCGGATGCAGCTTCACCGGCGCCGCGACGCAGGCGCGCAGGTCGAGCCCGGCGGAGCCGGGCGTGGCGTAATGCGGCGGATGGTCCTTCAGGCGCGGGTCGAGGATGCGGACGTCGATGCGATGCACTTACTCTCCTCCGTTGCCAGCGAGCAGGGCGCCGACGTGGGCGACGATGCCGCGGGCGATTTCTATCTTCGGCGCCGGGCCGAGCGGATGCCTGCCCTGGTCGTCGAACAGGATCACCGCGTTGCTGTCGCTGCCCATGGCCTCCTGCACCAGATTGCCGACCACCAGGTCGACCTTTTTCTTCCGCCGCTTGTCCTCGGCGTACTTTTCCAGGTCATGGCTTTCCGCGGCAAAGCCGACGCAGAAGGGCGGCCGCGGCCGCGCGGCGACCTCGGCCAGGATGTCCGGGTTGGGCGTCAGCGCGATCGCGATCGGCTGGTCGCCTTTCTTCATTTTCCCGCGCACCGGTTCGGCCGGACGGTAATCGGCCACCGCCGCAACGCCGATGAAGATGTCGCAGGCGTCGACGCGCTGCATCACCGCCGCGTGCATCTCGCGCGCGCTCGTCACGTCGATGCGCGTCACGCCGAAGGGTGTCGGCAGCGCCACCGGCCCGGCGACCAGCGTCACCTCGGCGCCGGCATCGCGCGCGGCGCGCGCCAGCGCGAAGCCCATCTTGCCGGAGCTGGGGTTGGTCAGGCCGCGCACGGCGTCGAGCGCCTCGAAGGTCGGTCCGGCGGTGAGCATGAGGCGCCGGCCCGCCAGCAGCTTCGGCTGGAAGAAGCCGACCAGCGCATCGTGGATCTCCTCCGGCTCGAGCATGCGGCCGAGGCCGGTTTCGCCGCAGGCCTGCTCGCCCGCGGCCGGGCCGAGGATCGTCACGCCGTCGGCGAGCAACTGACTTTTGTTGCGCTGCGTGGCGGGGTTCTCCCACATCTGGCGGTTCATGGCCGGGGCGACCAGCAAAGGGCAGTCGCGCGCCAGGCACAGCGCCGAGAGCAGGTCGTCGGCGCGGCCGTGCGCCAGCCGGGCGAGGAAGTCCGCCGAGGCCGGCGCGACGACGATGGCATCGGCGGCGCGAGAGAGTTCGATGTGCGCCATGTTGTCCGGCATGCGCGCATCCCACGCGTCGCACCAGGCCAGCCTGCCGGTGAGCGCCTGGAAGGTGACCGGCGTGACGAAGCGCGCGCCGGACGCCGTCAGCACGGCATGCACCTCGGCGCCGTCCCTGACGAGCCGGCGCGCCAGTTCCGCCGCCTTGTAGGCGGCGATGCCGCCCGTGACGCCCAGCACCAGCCGCTTGCCCTTCAGTTCAGCCATGACGATGAGATAGAATGGAAACCGTTCCGCACGATTCTACTATACGCATGGCGATCACCGACTGGCCCGAAAGCGAGCGCCCGCGCGAGCGGCTGCTGGCGCATGGCGCGCAGGCGCTCTCCGACGCCGAGCTGCTGGCCCTCTTCCTGCGCGTCGGCGTGAAGGGATCGAGCGCCGTCGACCTGGCGCGCACCCTGCTCGGACACTTCGGCGGCCTGAATCGCCTGTTCGCCGCCAGCCGGGCGGAGTTCGCCGCCATCCCCGGCATGGGCGACGCCAAGTACGCCCAGTTGCAGGCCGTGCTGGAAATGGCGCGGCGCGCGCTCAAGGAGGAAATCCGTGCCGGCGACGCCCTCGCCTCGCCGCGCAGCGTGCGCGACTGGCTGCGGCTGAGGCTGTCCGGCCTGCCGCACGAGGTGTTCATGGTGCTGCTGCTCGACGCGCAGAACCGCCTGATCGCCGCCGAAGAGCTGTTCCGCGGCACGCTGACCCAGACCAGCGTGCATCCGCGCGAGGTGGTCAAGCTGGCGCTGGCGCACAACGCGGCCGGCGCCCTCCTCGCCCACAACCATCCCTCGGGGGTGGCCGAGCCGAGCCGGGCCGACGAGGCGCTCACCCAGGCCCTGAAACAGGCCCTGGCGCTGGTGGACGTCAGGCTGTTCGACCACTTCATCGTCGCCGGCCCCGGCGAGCCCCTGTCCTTCGCCGAAAAAGGCTTGATTTGACAGCCAAACATTGCGTATAATGCGCGGCTTTGCTAATTCCGATTTCTGGAGCACATCATGGCCCGCGTTTGCCAGGTGACCGGTAAGGCACCGATGGTGGGAAACCACGTCTCCCACGCCAACAACAAGACCAAGCGCCGCTTTCTGCCGAACCTGCAGAACCGCCGCTTCTGGGTCGAGTCCGAAAACCGCTGGGTGAGCCTGCGCGTGTCCAACGCCGGCCTGCGCACCATCGACAAGAAGGGCATCGACACCGTCCTCGCCGAACTGCGCGCCAAGGGCGCCCTCTAAGGAGACCCGCCATGCCCCGCGAGAAAATCAAACTGGAGTCCACGGCCGGCACCGGCCACTTCTACACGACGACCAAGAACAAGCGCACCATGCCCGAGAAGCTGGAGATCAAGAAGTTCGATCCGAAGGCGCGCAAGCACGTCACGTACAAGGAAACCAAACTGAAGTAGGCCTGGGACGGCCTCCGACGACAAACCCGCCTCACGGCGGGTTTTTTATTTCACCATGACTCCAGCCCGGTACTTTGCTGGACTACGCCAAGGCTCGATACAGCAGGTTTATCAATAACTTAGGCGCGTCCATCATATGCCGGTGCTTTCTGAAACTTGACCCGACTTCCTCTCTGCTGGCCCCTAGAAGGCTCCTGGGAACCGGGTCTTTCCGAGGAGTTATCATGGCAAAAATCAAACTCACCAAGTCCGCTGTCGATGCGGCACAACCGCAGGCGCAGGCCGTCGAACTCCGGGATACGCTGGTGCCCGGCTTCTTGTGCAAGATTACCCCGTCAGGCCGCAAGGTGTTCATGCTCCAGTACCGGACGAACGCCGGCGAGCGCCGCAAGCCCGCCTTGGGCCAGTATGGGGAGCTGACCGTCGAACAGGCCCGCTCGCTCGCGCAGGAATGGCTGGCCCAAGTACGCCGAGGTGGTGATCCCGGCGCAGCCAAGGCGGAAGCGCGCAAAGCGCCCACCGTCGAGGAGTTGTGCAAGAAGTTCATGGAGGATCACTCCAAGAAGCGCAACAAGCCCAGCACCCGCGTCGGCTATCAAGGCGTCATCGACCGCTGCATCATCCCGCTGCTGGGCCGCAAGAAGGTCCACGATGTGAAGCGCCCTGACATCGCCGGACTGATGGAAAAACTTTCGTACAAGCAGACCGAGGCGAACAAGGCGTTCAGCATCCTGCGCAAGATGTTCAACTTGGCCGAGGTGTGGGGCTATCGGCCTGACGGCACCAATCCTTGCCGCCATGTCCCGATGTTCCCTGCCGGCAAGTCCACCCACCTCATCAGCGACGAGGACATGGGCAAGCTGTTCCGGCAACTCGACAAGATCGAGGCCGAACGGCTGGAGAACTACGTCATCCCGTTGGCGATCCGCCTGCAATTCGAGTTTGCCGGCCGCCGTGGCGAAATCGTCTCGCTCGAATGGGAATGGATTGATCTGGAAAACCGCCGCGTCGTCTGGCCCGACAGTAAGACTGGCGGAATGTCCAAGCCCATAAGCGAGGAAGCCTACCGGCTGCTTTCGACGGCGTCGAGGCAGGAAGGCAATCCCTACGTATTGCCGTCGCCGCGCCATCCAGGGCAGCACCTGACCACGGGCGAGTATTACGGTGGCTGGAGCCGTGCGCTCAAAGCGGCGGGGGCGACGCATGTGGGGACGCACGGCATCCGCCACCGCTCGGCGACCGACATTGCCAATTCGGGCATCCCGGTCAAGGTCGGCATGGCTCTGACGGCGCACAAGACCGTGGTGATGTTCATGCGTTACGTCCACACCGAGGACAAGCCGGTGCGGGAGGCCGCCGAGTTGGTGGCGAATCGGCGCAAGACAATCACGGGGGCGCGCCACATCGATGAGGTGAAGGCTTGATCCGGTGCAAGATATTCGTTCTGTCGCCAGCAGCACCTTCTGCGCTGCTAGGCGACATCCGGGGCTGGCCAACGGGCGGCGCTTGGCAGGCATCTACCAGCGCAGCGTCATGCCCACCAGCGTGCGCTACGCGAAGGGTGAACTCCAACGAATTGTCGTGACGCGATACGACAATTCGCAGAAGAAGTGTTATTTGGTTTCGTTCTGCGATTGCTGCAAGGCCTGTTCGAGCCAACCGTTTTCTTCTTCGGCGGCGAGCTGTTGCATTGCGTCCAATCGGATTGCCTGCGCTGACCTCCGACGGGCCTCAACCTTTTCCGGTGTCATTTCCGCCTGCAACACGGTCTGTTGGCATTCTTCCCAGATACGTTGGAACGCCAGTTCATCGGCACGGGCAGAGAGCACCCGTTGATGCACGTCGTCGATCAGCATCAATCTCACCGGATTCAGGCGCAGCAAGTGATGCCAGCGGCTGTCGATCGACACGAAGTAAGGAATGAAAAAGGAGCCGAACTGACTGGCCGTGGCGATTTGCTCCATGACTCGGAGCAATGTCATGTCCCAAGCCATGCCGCGAATCTCCTTCAACATCGTCTTGGATCGACCTGTGATGGGGCCGAAGAACGGCGACCCCAGGTCGGAATTCATACCGCTCCATATCAGGCGCAATTCTGTGAGTGAGATGGCCCCCAATTTATGGATACTGAAACGGAGCAATTCGTGGAGGATGCGTTTTTTGTCGGGTTTGCGGTTCTCATGCCACAGTCGGGCAAACCGCAAAAGCAGCGCCTGCGTCCCTGCGCTCTTGGCCTCGTGATGAATGACATGCTCACTTGCCCGCAACTCCGCCAGATACGCCTCGGCATCGGGACGAAGTGAAGCCTTCAGCTCTTCGCATGGGACAGCGAAAACGAAGTGGCTGGGATCATCCCGAAAGGCATCCCAATCCAGGTGATCAAGCATGCGGAAGGCGATCAGCGTGTTCAGGGGGCGCTCGTTGTCGGGGTTGTCGCGGGTCAGGCGAGTGTTCTCGATGAGAAACGGCAGCACATCGAACTGTACGTTTCGGTTTCTAGCCTTGAGCATGAGGATCTCGTTAACGCGATCGCGATCAGCCTGCTGGATATTTTCGCTGGCAATGGCCGCACGCATCTTCTCTGCGAAGTTCGAGTCGAAGCTCAGCGAAAAGTCGATCAGTGCATTCGACCGGCCGCCCGTGAGTCGCGCTTGGACGCTGGCCCCGGCGGACATGAAGAACGCACGCGGGCCCTCGAAGAACGGGGTAACGGACTCACTGGAGGACAGACTGAAGCCAAGGTCGAGGTCGATCGCGCCAGGGGCATCTGTGCAGATGACCGCGCGAAGGCGCGTACATTCTGCCGCACGATGCGACTCGATGGCATCGAGTGTATCCTTGTCGTGGCTGAGTAGAGCAGCGAATAGAGCGTCAGCAATGGGGATATCAGGCACGAACGTTCCTTTGTTATAACCGGACGCCTGCGGCGTAGCGAATTTGGGTGCTCCTTCGTTGACGCGTACTAGGCGCCAACGAGGTCGTCGGGCCCCAAATACACTATGTCGATCCGACCTGCGTCTTGAGACACTTGGGCGCGTATCAGACCAGCTCTCCCAGGCGCAAGTGCAGCTTGCAGCGTCCCCAGCGGCACACCGTCCGCAGCAAGCACGCGTGGCTGACCTGCCCAATAATGGAGTTGAACTGGGGTTCCTGGCGGTGGCGGTACTCCGAGCCACGTCACCCCCGCCCAGTACCGGCGGTCTGCCCAGACGCGGTTTGCGCGCGGTGTGAAGCTTTGCGCAAACTCCATCCACATCGCCCTCGTCTCTGGTGTGGGCCAATCAGGTCTTGCGCTCCACGCCACAAGATCATCCGAACCGAGCCAGTGCCGAAGTTCTTGGGCCGTTTGAAAGGTCGCTCCACTGTCTGCGACAGCCTTTATAGCGCCGAGCCGAGAGTTGAACCCCGCCTGAATGAGGATCGCAGCCGACCTATTCAACGTTCCGGTTTCAACGGCAGCCACCGCGGAGCCAAGCTCATAGTCCTCAAGGGAAAGGAGTCCGTCAATGGTGTCGCCGTTGGCAACCCCACGCACCCGAATAGCCTCCATCGCCCATGGGAGGCGGTAGACAAGGCCGCCTTCAATGAAATGCAGCGTCTCCGACTCTTGGCCGACAGCGATGGCGAAGAGAGGCTCGCCGAGAAGCCAGGCGCGGAGAATGTCGCGCCAATTTCCCGGCATAGGATCTGGTATGAATGGATAGAAGACGAAGACGCGTTCCGCAATCGCTGTAATTGCGGCTATCGCCGCCTCAGCATCACCATTGAGAATGCTGCCGTTGGCCTGAATCAATAGAAGGTTCGCATCCTCAGCAATGGCATCCAGCGCCTGCCCGGTTCCCAACCCTACGCCAGCCAAGAAGTAGCCTCGGCGGCGCGCTGCAGTCGATTGGCTCCAGATATGCTGGCTGCGTGAAACCAGGCCGGCCTTTAGAACCTGCTGAACCTGCTCGTTCTGCCGCAGAAGACGGCGATGCCACAGAGAAGATTGGAGGATGTCGTCCAGCGCCGCCACAACCCCATCATCCGGAATGTCGTTTTCGCCAATGAGACTCAGGACGGCCGTATCGAGCGTTGCAACATGCTGCTGCCAGTCCGCAAGGGCACGTTCGCGATCTTCCGGGCTCTCATTCGCGACTTCGGGGAAGGTCCACGCCACGGCGTTGTTCGCGACATAGTCGATAAGTTGATTCAGGTCACCACCGACTTGGGCTCTCATGCGGGACAGCAGTGCCGCGACGAGTTGCACCAGCCCACTCTCCATATTGCGAGCGCCGAGATCATTGATGAGCGTTTCCCAGTTGCTCCGCTTTCTCGGAATCTCGTCGAACATGGGGAAGAGCACGATACCTTCCACGTCAACATAGGCCCGGCCGGCTCGCCCGATCACGTTCTTGAACTCGGAGATATCGATCCTGGTTCCAGCCCGGTGGAGGGAGTGCATGACCACAGCGGTAGCGGACAAGTTCAAGCCTTGAGCCAAGGTCGGCGACGAGATAGTGACTTTGAGGATATTGCTACGCAACAGGCCTTCGACCTCCTTCCGGTAGGCCGTTGGCAAAGCCCCGTGATGGAGCGCCACCCCGAGACGCAGGCACTTGAGGATTGCACTTTCCGGGCCCAACCATTCCTCACCAAGCGCTATTGCAGTAGCGAGAACAGCAGGATCTGCTTCCAGCAACGACTGCAGCGCTCCGCGCTCATGGAGGTCGACAATCACGTCCGCAAACGGTTCGACGCTACGTCGTTCCGGGCAGAAGATGAGGACGGTCTGCCCGTCGTCTACCAGCCGCCAAGCTGTCGCAAGGCAGAGTTCCCGTTGATCGTCTGGAAAGAGCCTGGTTCGGCGACGCTTGGGCGGCACCCAGGTTGGCGGCGCCACTCCCGTGAGAAAGCGCTGAACCCATGGGCGCTCTTCGCCGACACGCAGATTCAGGCGCGCATTGGGGGACGTCCAGACCACCTCGCCAAACCGCAACCGGGTTGGACGCCAGTCATGTTTGATCAAGTCGCCAGGATGGTCTCGACGCAGCCATCCGGCGAAGTCATCGAGTTGGTCGCCGTCAGGGAGAATCGCCGAGAGACACACGATGCGCCGCTCATGTGCATCAGCGCGCCGGAGAAGCCGCTGGATTTGAACCTCGTAGCGGACTTCCCGTTCGTTCAAACCGATCATGTGCCCCTCGTCGAAGACAAGTAGGCCAACGTCATCAAGGAGAGAGGGGTCGTTGCGGAGCGCAAAGTCGAGTTTCTCCGGCGTCGCGACAACGATGTCACTTTCCCGGATCGCATCCTCATCAAAGCCGCTGACCCCGATGCTGCCATAGAGTGCTGAGATCGTTTTGCCGAGTGGGCCAAAGGTTCTCTGAAGGGTTGTTTCGGTCTGCGCGGACAGCGCTCGCAGCGGCGTGATGAAGACTACGCGCTTCCCGCCGGCGAGGCAGCGAAGAATGCATAGTTCAGCGATGCGCGTCTTGCCCGCGCTGGTAGGCAAAGAGACGACCAGATCGTCCGCTTGATCAACCGCGCGGTTTGCCGCATCGATCTGCGAAGGCCAGAGATCCACTTCGGCTTTCGGGCGACGCAGCATCAGCGCGATGAATAGTTCGCGAAGTCTGGGCCAATCGTTCGCCTCACCGCCTGTTGGTTGATGCGGAACCTTCTCATGAAAGGTAGTCGACCACAGATCGGATAGGAGGTGGATGGTGATGCGATACGACCACCACTGCGGGAGCATATTCATCTCGCTGCAGATGGCCAGTCCGGTGCGGAGTCGCTCCAACGCTTGTTCTAGCAATGGTCGCTCGCCACGTTCAAGCGCGAGCAGGAACAGGGCTATCGCCGCCATGAAGTTGTCAGTCAGCGCAATGTCAAGGCCATCGAAGACGAAGTCTTCGCCGCCTGCGATATTGACCGCCGCTTCAGCTTGATCGAGGCTTTCCTGGATTCTGGCGGCGATTCGAGCATCGCTACCTTCGCCCGAGGTCCGGAAATCAAGCACGGTAGCGCGCAGTGAGTCGAAGTTCCGCCTCATTAACAGGGCGAGGACACGCTCCATAGGCGCAAAATTTTCATCCGCTTCGACGAGGGCCAACAGCGAATAGGCACGCGCGGACAGATGTGCGAGGTGATAGCTCGCTGCCGCCATGATGAAGTGGAAGTCGCGATCGACCTCCTGCCGATTGCCCTTTGCAATCACAGCTTCCAGGGCGGTAGCTGCCTGCTCGAAGGCGGCCCGGGCTTGGGCTGCATCTCCGCCGAGTTCTCGCAGGCGAAGACCCAGCCCGAAAAGGGCGTAGCCATAGGAATGCAGGTCATGGCTAAGCTGCGCTGCGAAAGCCGGAGCGTCTGGCGGGAGCACCCCGTCTCTCCAGATGATTGCGCGCGCCTGACCGCGCGCGATGAGACGGCCTCGGAAGCCGGCAGTCGCCGCCTCCGTGATATCAGCCGCGATTGCTTCAGGCGTTGTTGGCATTGGCAATTACTCGGTCGTAGACTGCGCCGACGAAGGCGGCGTGCCCATCCACGCGCAGGCCGACGCCCCACTGGGTTATCGGTCCAGGATAGGCCTGAAGAGACGCTGCTAATAACGCATCCGGTGCGTTGCCGGAAAAAGTGAAAAGAAGATGGCGGACGCTCTGGGGCGGAATGCCATGCTTCAACAACGCGTCATCGATCGCGTCAGCGAGCGGTAGTTGGTTCAATTCGAGCAGGCGCGCCGAGATGAAGGACAGCGCATGCGCTGATGGCAGGCCGCTATCCTTGTCCAGGCCAGCCCTCGCCTCGGTAAGGACTTGGGCGGTCAGTGCGACGCGGCTCTTTGCCTCCGTCTTAAGGAAGTGAAGACGTTGAGTCTGAGGGTCTTGAAGGATGCCGATGACGTCGTCGCCGCGCATTGCCATATTGCGATGGTCTTTCCATCGCAGCCGCTTGATCGGAGCGCGATAACCTCCGCTATGCGCATCGATCCATTCAGTAGCGTAAATTTCTCCGAGATCTCCGGAGCGGATCGCCTTCGTGGTCGGAAGCTTGCCCTGAATTAGCGCAGCCGCTTCCGGTTTGCCAAGCCGTACTAATGCTCGCGCGACTTGCTCTTCCGATGCATAGTGCGTCGGCACAATGGCCGCAGTCGCCTGGATCGCAGTCGGAAGATTCGCTCCCTGCGCGGTCATTACCCTGCAGAAATGGTTCCCTACCGGCGAGTCTACCGAGAGGCACCAGTCGTTGAAATGCGCCACGTTCCACTCTCCCTTAAAGTTCTTTTCCGATCCGGGCAAGGAGTTGTTCGATCACGTCACAGGCCTGCCGCTGCCGTAACGTCCTCGCCTCACGTTGCTCTGGCTCGTCGCCTTCGCCCAGCTCAAACTTGGCGACCGACACCGGACCGTCCTTGCGATAGCCCTCGGCTTTCTCGTCGCTTGCGAAGCGGCTGCGCAGAATCGCCAGCGAGGCATCGACGACGGCGCCATGCTTGCCGCTGCGCTCCTTGTGGAAAACTTCAGCCACGGCGTCCAGTCCTTCGGATGCATGTTCAATGCAATAGATCAGATCGTGCGCGTCCTTGCGCTCGAAACGCTGGTCGAACGCGAACGACTTCAGGCAGGTAAAGCTGACCAGGTTGGCATGCTTGATCTGTTCCGTGGCGATGCCGTTGCCACCGAGGAGTTCAGCCTGGATCTCGGTGACTTGGTGAAGGTCAAAAACGATGGACGAATACGGGATATTCAGTGCAGAGATCGTGCCTTCGGTCGGCAATGGCTGTACCTTGCCACCAGCGATATCCGGTGCATCCGCCAGCAGTTCCAGCACCATCAACGCGCCATGTTCAGTGCGGGTCTGCCAGCGCCAGGAAAGCTTTGTTCCAGCGCTGTTCTCGGCCCGCTCGAACCCCATCTTCTTGAGGTTGTCTTCGAGTGTGTGATACGCCTCGGTATCAGCTAGGATTTGCAGGTCGATCACGATGTCCACGTCCAGAGTGCCTGCGTGCGCCGGCACGACCGGAGGCCGCGCGGCAACGAGATATCGCGGCGTGAGTCCCCCGATCAGGTAGACCGACTCTTTCCACGGCCCGAGTCCGCGTAGCAGCGTCACGAGGACGCGTTCGCAGTCCACCGTGTACTGGTCGCTGTAGCCATCGAACGTTGCAGGTTTTGCCATCAGAATCCGATCCTTTCCTTGCGTAAGTGCTCGGCCATTTCCTTGGCGCGGCCTTCACCGCGCAAGAGGTCGAGATAGACCTGGACCGGACTGGCCAGCCAAACACCCCCGACGTTTTGCCGAAACAGCAGTTCTCCCGCCGACTTCGTCTCAATGACCGCGAGGTTCGCCCCTTCATTGACGACGCGTGCACCCAGCTCAGCCATTGCCGTTTCGGCACTGGTGCTGGGTAGCAGTCGAACTCGCACCTGTGAGATACCGGATAGGAAGGGGGCGTAGCGCTGCGCTGCGGCTTCGTAGCTCACCGCGTAAGCGACCTGATGCGCATCGAATATCTGACCGAGCCGTTCGATCAGTGCATCAGATTTCAATCCGGGCACGAAATATCGGCGCAGCACTGGCGCGCGTTGTGTGGCGAGCTGCTTTGCCCAAGTATTGAGCAACGCATCTGGCTCGCGCAGGTGCCGCTCCTTGCTCGGCCCCTGTCCTCGCGACACCAACCAGTCGAACCGCTCCAGTTCACTCAGCACATCCGAGGCCGTGGATGGAGCCACCTGCGCCCGTTCGGCCACTTCGGTAACACCAAACCATTCCTCGTGATTGACCAGGAGCGCGTACAAAACCTGGGCACGCCGCCCGGAGAAGAGTGACCGCACCGACTTTTCCAAAGTCTTCGGAGCCGGCTTGTCGATGTAGACGTAGGCACCAACGGCCGGCAGGAAAAGGCTTCCGCCGCTGTCGAAGTAGCCGATGCGCTCGGCTCTGAGCAATTCTTTCGCCCCCGGTGAGAGCGACTCGGCGATCAGCAGGTGCTGCACATCGGCGTAGTGACCGTGCTGCAGCGACTTCAACTGCCACAACGCCTGGCGCACATCTCGGGGATAGACGGACTTCCTTGCCTCAACCAGCAAGACAATCGATTTACCGGCGACGTGCAGATCAATCTTCGCATCGACGCGACCAGCGGCTTGAACAGCAGGTTCCGACTGAGTCAACTCGGCATGCACGTCCGGCAACTCCCGGAGTGAATCCAAGAGCTGTTCGATCAGTGCGTGTTCCACGAGGGGCGATTCGGTCATGACGGCCGTTATTTCCTGTTCAGCGAATAAGCGCACTATACCGAATATTCGACATAAGTGCCATATTCGCTGCACAGCGAATTCCTTTCCGGGGTGGCTTGGTGTGTGACGGTCGTCCCGGCTACCGCCGTCGGGCTCGCGGGCTGCGCCCCGCGCCTCGTGCCGAGTCGCGGCCATCCGGCTTTGATCCCTGACGCCTCCGGCCCTTGAGGGCCTGCGCGCTGCGCTTGCCCATCCATCGTTTCTGCGGGCGGGGTGTGGGCGGTCTTGCTGTTCCCTTCACCGTATCACGGCGTTCTCGCCGTCAAGGGCTGCGCGCGCCTTGCGCGCTTGCGTCCTGGCGGACATCTTCGACCCCTGACTGCTTGCGCTGCGCCGTGCTGGTAACGGTTCCGGGCAATTCCGCCCGAGCAACCGGAGCACGATCATGTCGCAACTTTCTCTGTCTCTCGATTCCTCGCTGCTGGTACGTGACGACCAGGGGCGTTATCTGCCTGCTACCGCTGACCAGATTCTGGAAGCGGCCCGGTACGTCATCGACCAAAAGATCCCGCGTGGGACGCTGTTCACGTCACCGGCGCTGGTCAAGGACTATCTGCGCACCAAGCTGGCCAGCTTTGAGCACGAAGTCTTCGCTGCGCTGTTCCTTGACAGCCAGAACCGTCTGATCGAATACGTGGAGATGTTCCGCGGCACTATCGACCAGGCATCGGTGTATCCGCGCGAAGTCGTGAAAACGGCACTGCAACACAACGCAGCGGCCGTGATCTTTTCGCACAATCATCCGAGCGGAAATTCCGAGCCGAGCCAGGCGGACAAACTGCTGACTCAGCGCCTCAAGGAAGCCTTGGCGCTTGTAGACGTGCGCACGCTGGATCACATCGTCGTCGGCGGCGAGGCCACCACGTCATTCGCCGAGCGTGGCCTGCTCTGATCCAAGGGGCTTCGGCCCCTTTTTTGCTGCGCTTGGCGGTGCAGCTCCGGCCCTCATGGGCCTGCGCGTGCTGCGCACTTGCCGAAGGTAGGTGTGCGTGGGTGGTGGTGTGAGGCGGTCTTGCTGTTCCCTTCACCGTATCACGGCGTTCTCGCCGTCAAGGGCTGCGCGCGCCTTGCGCGCTGGCGTCCTGGCGGCCGTCTTTGACCCCCTGACTGCTTGCGCTGCGCCGTGCTGGCGACGGTTCCGGGCAATTCCGCCCGAGTAACCGGAGATCGTCATGAACGACAAATCACACGTTTCCCTCGAACAACACGTTTGCCTGGTCTGCGGCAAGACGTTCGATACCGGCGCCATCCTGCTGGATAAGCGCCTGCGCGCGAGCATGGAGCACCATACGGCGACGGGCTGGGGTCTGTGCCCCGAGCATCAGAAGCTGTCCGATGACGGCTTCGTCGCGCTGGTCGAATGCGATCCGCAACGCAGCGGTTCGCAGGCCGGCGGGCGCATGAAGCCCGAGCAGGCATACCGAACGGGGCGGCTGGCCCATCTGCGGCGCACGGTGTTCGCCCAGATGTTCAACATGGCGATCAAGGACAAGCAGGCTTGCGTGTTCGTCGAGCCTGGTGTCATCGACCAGTTGCAGTCGATGGTGGCGCCGGCGGATTGCTGATCGCGCTGCGCTGGCTTCGGTGCGTCGTCCCAGCGGGCGGCGCACCTTTTTTTGCTGCGCCCAGTGCCGGTTTCTCCACGCCTGCGGCGCTGCGCGCTGCGCTTGCCTCCAGGGGAAAGCCCTGCGGCCTATCCCCGCCGCGCGAGGCTTGGCGCCCCTCGAACACCGCCGAACCGGCTGCGCCGGCTCGGCCAGAAACCAACCGCAACCCCAGCAGCCGAGCCAGCTTACCGATGCCTTGGGCATGGGGTCTGTCCTGGGCGTGATGTTCATCGACCCTTGAAGTCCGGGCGTCCCCGGCCAAGCAACATGGCCGGTCGCGCTGTCGTGCTGCGCATCGAGCCTCGCTCCGCGAGTCTCGTCCCTGTCAGGCTTCCATCGTTCCCTCGCGCTGCTCGGCTGACGCCTCCGGCCCGGCTTCCAGATCCGGGCCTGCGCGCTTCGCTTGCCGCGCAGTCGGCACACGGGGATGGCCGTTGCCTTGTTCAGCCGTCTCCCCTGACTCCATCACCTTGCTCGCGACTGTAGCCCGCGTCCGTGTGCCGTCAAGGCGCGCAGGGCCGTGTCCTCGGCTGCGCCTGTGGGCCGCACCAACCCCGCGCTTGTTTCCTTGACGGCCCCCGTCCGCGCGCTTCTGACCGTCGCGGGCGATGAACTCAGGAAAGACGATGGCAACGAGGCCAACCGGGTTCCTCGTGCCGACCGCACCGAAGAGCCGAAAGGCTGGGCTCCGAATCTTGGAATCCGGTGTGCGGTGTGAACAGCAAACCCTTCTTTGTCAGGAGAAAAACCATGCAACTCGCATCCCGTTTCGCTTCCCGTTCCCCGTCGCTGCGCAGCGATTCCCCGCTGTCCGATGAGCAAATCCGCCGCGTGGCCCCGTCCATCTTCGCGGACGCCCCGCATGAGAGCCGTTCCGAGCGTTACAGCTACATCCCCACCGCCGCCGTGCTGACCGAACTGCGCAAGGAAGGCTTCCAGCCTTTCATGGTGACGCAGACCCGCGTGCGCGATGAAGGCAAGCGGGAACACACGAAACACATGATCCGGCTGCGCCACGCCAGCCAGATCAACGGCGCGGAAGCCAATGAAATCGTGCTGCTGAACTCCCATGACGGGACGAGCAGCTATCAGATGCTGGCTGGCCTGTTCCGCTTCGTCTGCAGCAATGGCCTTGTCTGCGGCGACACGGTGGCCGATGTGCGCGTGCCCCACAAAGGCGACGTGACCGGGCACGTTATCGAAGGCGCTTTCGAGGTGTTGGACGGTTTCGACCGTGTGAAGGAATCCCGCGACCTGATGCGCGGCATCACGCTGGACGATGGCGAATCCGAAGTATTCGCCCGCGCCGCGCTGGCCCTCAAGTACGACGACCCGGCCAAGCCCGCACCCATCACCGAATCGCAAATCCTGATGCCGCGCCGGTTCGACGACCGCCGCCCCGACCTGTGGAGCGTGTTCAACCGCACGCAGGAGAACTTGACCAAGGGCGGACTGTCCGGGCGTAGCGCCAACGGACGCCGCCAGCACACCCGCCCTGTGCAGGGCATTGATTCCGATGTGCGCCTGAACCGCGCCCTGTGGCTGCTGGCCGATGGCATGCGCCAGCTCAAAGCCTGACCCCTTCCCGAAAGTTTTCCCGCAGGAGGGGCGGTTTCCCCTCCATTCCTTGTTTCACTCGATTGGAGAACCACCATGAACGCCATCACCCAAACCGAAGCCCGCGCCGTCAACACAGCCGCCGCTGTTCCGCTGGAAGCCGCCGACCCGACCAAGAACCTGATTCTGGTTCCCTTGTCGCGGTTGGTGCTGCGCCCCACGGGCCGCAACGTGCGCAAGACCCCGCGCATGTCCATCCCAGAACTGGCCGCGAGCATCCAGCGCGTGGGCCTGCTGCAAAACCTGATCGTGATTGCCGCCCCTGATGGCGAGCATTACGAAGTCGTGGCCGGTGGCCGTCGCCTTGCCGCTCTCAAGCTGCTGGCAAAGAAGCACCGCATCGCCAAGGATTGGGAGGTGCCTTGCCTGCTGGTGGCCGATGGCACGGCCCGCACCGCCAGCCTCACCGAGAACGTGCAGCGCGAAGTCATGCACCCGGCAGACCAATTCGAGGCGTTCGCTGCACTGGTGGCCGAAGGCCGGCCCATCGAGGACATTGCGGCAGATTTCAGCGTCACGCCGCTGGTGGTGCAGCGTCGCTTGAAGCTGGCGAACGTCTCGCCGCGCCTGATGGCCGACTATCGCGCCGATGCCGTTACGCTCGATCAGTTGATGGCGCTTGCCATTACCGACGACCACGCCGCGCAGGAAACCGCGTTCTACGATGCGCCGACGTGGCAGCGCCAACCGTCCACGCTGCGCGAACGGCTCACCGAGCGCGAAATCGACGCATACCGGCATCCGCTGGTGCGCTTCGTCGGGCTGGACAGCTACGAGGCCGCAGGCGGTGGCGTGCGCCGCGACCTGTTCGCGGAAGCCGATGCGGGCGTGTATCTGACCGATGCTGCGCTATTGGAACGACTGGCGCAAGACAAGCTGGAAAGCATCGCCGCCACTGTCCGCGCCGAGGGGTGGGCATGGGTGGATGCCACGCCCGGCGTGACGTATGCCGACCTGCACGCCTTCCAGCGTGCGCCGAGGAAACGGCGCGAACCAACCAAGCGCGAGGCACAGCGCATCGAGAAGCTGCAAACCAAGATGCAGGAGATAGGCGAAGCCCTCGAAACCGCCCTGGACGCCGAGGACGAGGACAAGGCCGATGCGCTGCAAGAGGAGGGCGAAGCCCTGGGCGAACAATTGCAGGCGCTGGAAGATAGTTTGCAGGACTACAGCCCGAACGTGAAAGCCGCAGCCGGGGCCGTCGTCACCATCGATCGCAACGGCGAGGCCGTGATTCATCGGGGCCTGCTGCGCGAGGCAGAGGCCAAGGCGCTGCGCACGCTGGAACGGCTGCGGCAGGGTTTCGCGGAGGGTGAAGCCGCGAACGACGACGAAGGCGACACGACAGACGAAGCGAAAGCCCCCGCCATGTCCGACCGGCTGGCGCAGCGCTTGAGCGCGCACCGCACGGCGGCGCTGCAAATCGAAGTGGCGCGGCATCCGCAGGTGGCACTGGCCGCGCTGGTGCATGGCATGGTACAGGCCGTCTTGCAGGCAAGCCACTACGGCCACGACCTGCCGCTGGGCGTGCGCCTCACGGCGCAAGACCGGCTGGAAGGTATGGCCCCGGACTGGCCGGAATCGTCCGCCGCCGTGGCGCTGCGCGAACTGCAACAGGCATGGGCTGGCAAGCTGCCCGAGAACAGCGCCGAACTGTTCGCCGCGTTGCTGGCGATGGAGCAAGGCGAGCTGGTGAAGCTGCTGGCCGTGTGCGTGGCCTCGACAGTGGACGTGGTGACGCCTCGCGCCACGCCGCACCAGCCCGGCAAGGAACTGGCGCAGGCCGTGGGCCTCGACATGGCCGCATGGTGGCAGCCGTCCGCCGAAGGGTATTTCCGGCATGTGCCGAAGGCTGCGATTCTGCAAGCCGTGGGCGAGTACGCGCCCGAGCACGTCACCCGGCTGGCGAAGTTGAAGAAGGTAGACATTGCCAGCGAGGCCGAACGGCTGGCCGATGGCACGGGCTGGATGCCCGCTATGTTGGCGGCCGAGAACAGCACGGCGCATGATGCAGCGCCGCAGGAAGCGCAGGCCGAGGACACCGCCGATGCGGAAGAAACGGCGGACGTGGTCGAGGCGATGGCCGCATGAGGCAGCCGCGTGAAACATGGCCCCGGTGCAGATTGCGCCGGGGCTTTTTCTGCATTTCAAAATCCGGGCGCGGCAAGTCTGCCGCGCCCGGATCTCAACGGCCAAAGCAGAACGTACCGTAGCTCACAATCACTCGTCATCAAGCGCCTGAATCCCGCTAGCTCATTGTTGAGGGTGCGCTAGTTACGACACACCCATCAATTCCGTCGATCTTTAAGACACCTTCCTTGAATTTGGCATGTTCCTGCGTCGCGCGCGTGCAGTCCCAGAGGATGGTGACGATCCGCGCATCCTTGTATTTCGTGTCGGCGCGATAGAGAGACGCATCTTCGGCGATCTCGCCGATGAGCGTCGGGAAGGACTTCTTCACGTCTTTCCGATATTTGACCTCGATGATCGTATGCAGCGACGGCAGGTAGAGATCAATGCGCGGATTCTTCTGCCCGACGGGCTGGAGGTTCACTTCGTCCGCAATGTCGTTGAAGATCGGCGCGAGCAGGACATAGAGCAGGTTCTGGACGTGGTATTCGTTTTCTACCTGCCACTTGACGGGTTCCGCGCCTCTCGTGCGCCCCGCGTCTTCCCATGTCCACCGCTTGAGGCCGACGGGGATATGCTCTAAAAATCCCAGAAGATTGTCGAGGCTCCATCCTTCCGGCGGGACCACGGCCACGTCCTGACTGACCTGATCGAATACGTAAACCATCAGGCTCAACAGCGCCGTCGAAGCGTCTTCTTGCGCCTGCGCCCGGAACTCGGCCATGAAGCGGCCGATCAGAGAAAGACGAATCTGGTGATCGTCGATTCGCCGTATCTTCAGATAGTGAAGAAAGAGCGGCACGCAAGCGCTCGCATGGACAGCGGAGTCGCTGCTGCGGACATACGCCGCGATATCTTTCTCGAAGAGATTGAGATGGTCGCCGCTTACCTGCTGATCCAGAAACCCTGAAATCCAGTTCTCGAACTCGCGGGCGATGCGCGCGTCGTTCCTCTGCCCGACCAACCACTTCACCGCCATAACGCCGAACATGTCGGAGACCCACGGGCGTGGCGTGGAGTCAATCTTGGCGGCTTGGCCGAGTAGCCGGGAGACATCCTGACTCGAAACGGTTTCGTCCAGAACGCCGAGGCCCACAATCGCACACCGCTGATACAAGGAGAGCGTCGCAAAATCGAAGGACGGAGTCCCGTCCTTCGACATTCCCAGAAAATGCAGAAAGGATGATTTAAAGGGATCGGCGTGCGCACTCTCGCTCACCTTATGGTGCAGATACTCGCGTAACTGGTACGCGTTTTCCTTCTCTACAGGAACCATTGGGATTGCCCGATCTTCCCGATCATCACCGAGTCGTTCCAGCCCGTAAGCTGGTTCAGCCATCCGAGATTCCGGGCGATCAGGTCGGAATAGCTGATAGTTACCGGCATCGGATTGGGAAAGTAACTACGCCAGGAATGCGATGCGAAACTGTAGAGCTGGGCGCTCAGATATTTGATGTCCTTGAAGGTCGAATCCTTGTGGACATCAAGGATCACGCCGCGCGGATGTCCGTCTGTATCTTGTCGCAGCTCGCGCTGGCCGATCAGGTAGATAAGCATTTCGTGTTTGGAAAGCTTAAACGTCCTGCCACGCAGCGGAGCCAGCTGTCCCTTCTGCACGCCGGCCGTTGCGGAGTCGAACATATGCAGGCCATGATCCTCCGAGATTTTGAGGAAGGCGTACTCGATTTGATATTCACGGTACTTGTCGATCACGGCGCGAACGGCTTCGATCTCTTCCTTGTTGAACTTCTTGATCTGTGCATGAAATATCAGGCGGATCGTATCGCCTTTTTGCCAGTTCATCCGCTTCTGAATCTTTTCTATCGTCTCTCCGAGCACGGCGGTCAATGCATCGCAGTAGGCTTCCGGCACTACCGCCTTCGAGGTATTCGAAACGATGTAGCTGCCGTCTCCGGAGAAGACGGTGGTGATGCCCATGATCCGCTGATTGTCGGCGCTGCGCTCCTGCCCGATATTCGCGCTGCCGATGCCGATCACGAGTTCGTGCGAGAGAGTCGGCGAGGATTTGAGAAGCCAAGGGACACCGCCCATCTTCGCGTAGCAGGCCAGTGCCATATTGTTGAGCGAGTACCCGAGCGAAAAATCGGACTGTGCAAGAAGCTCTATTGTGAAATCCTGCACCGGAACCTGATGCAGGAAGAAAAGGCTCTTGCCGAGATAGTACGGATTCTCCGTGACCTTGAGCTTCTTGAAGGACTGCCGGACTTGCACAAGGGCCAAGTCCCAGCGCCCACCATCATCCGCTTTCTTCCGAATCGCGGCCTCGATGGTGTTCTTGTATGCGTCCACGCTGTCGGTGGCTGTCGCGAACACTTCGACGCGGCTGGTTCCGAGCGTGAACTTGCCTTCAAGGCCGTTGCTGAAATACTTGCTGTTCGAGATGCCTTTCAATAGCTTGCGAACGAACTGCTCGACGCGCCCCTTGTCGTGCTGGGCACAGATCACGCAGATCGACGGGTCGTTCCTATCAAAGGTGCGCTTCGTATAGGGGCCGCTTTGTGTCAGACCCTTCTCAGCCCAATCCGCTTCGCCGTTGTCGTTGAAGACGAACACCGGCTTCTGCATCTGTCCGCAATCCTTCTGGATGTTAGGTGAATCTTCAATCTCGATACGCGTTCCGTTGATCAGCGGAATGGTCTTCGCCTGGATGTACTTCTTGAGCGTGTCTATGCGCGCCTTCTTATTCTCGCCTCCATTGAATATGGAAACGGATTGCCGAATACGCTCGACGATGGCGTCTTTTTGCGCTCCGTGCGTATGCAGAATGTAGTCGTCGAAGTTTGTCCGGCTAGCCTCTAGATATACGTCTTTCGCCTCGGCCTGAACGACCTGGCCGTCAGGCCGCGTGACATAGAGCGTTTCACCCTTGCAGCCGCTCACCGACCCCAAAAGCTTTCTGTATCCGTCGTCCTGCTCGGTGACGACATAGCGGCCCACGAGATCGAACCCGGCATTCAGGAAGAACAGGCCGTTCTCTTTGAGTACGCGGCGCGTCGTGCAATCAATAACAAGGCACGGATGGCCCCGGACAGTGCGGGTATCAATTGAATATTTGGCGCAGACCTTAAATGGATACGCATCTCCAAGAATCGGGACCAGAAGATTGTCTTCCGGCTTGGCGCTCACCAGCTCGATGGGATTGAAACCGGACGGGTTGCGGCCCAGTCCGGCGAGATGCCGAGTCAGTCCGTCCTTGACCAGTGAGCAGAAGATGCCGAAGTTGTCCTTGAGCGCGATCGTTTGCGGCGTGCCAGATGCTGGGAACGTGCCGTCCCCCGAGAAGATCAGAATGTTGTCGCCCTGTCGGCGGAAGGCGTGCGTCGCTCTATGACCGGTGCGCAGGCCATCCAGGGTTTCTTTGTCGTAGGGAATCTGGAGGACTTCAATGTCCAACTCTGGGATTATTAGCGGAAATGCGTTCAGGACAATCGGCAAGACCCACCCCTTTCATGTCGGTGAAGCTTCCCCCGCGCGGTGCCCCGCGAATTGGTCACAGTCCGGGAGGATATTGGTGCAAAAGCCTTCGTGGCCTGCCGCTTGACCGGCCACATAGCAAGCACGGCGTTCATTGCTGCCTCTCCAGAAGAGGCCACTGTTCAGCGACGTACTTCTCTGCTGCATCGCGAACAACCCATGCCACGGAGACCTTCTTGTTCCGGGCGATGGCTTCCAGCATTTCGTAGAGTTCGGGCGGGAATGTCACGGACGCCCTCGGAGCCGGATCACGCTTGGGCTTTGAGCTTGCAATGTGTTTTGTTGCGGGCATGGACTAGACACTTTCGAACCAGATAAAGCACCACTTTACACCAGTGTGGTGCAGCACTCCAGTTATCGTCGGTGATGCCCGGGTCCCGCCACGGCAGGTGCGCCGGAGCATGCTGTGGCTTGCTGCGGCAGGTTGTGCAGATGCGTGCCGTCCTCAATGATGGCGGTTCGTCACCACAACATCACGACAGACGATTCACGGACACGCCGCCCAGCCTCGCTATGGAGTTTTCACACCACGCCTCAAGCATGCCGCCGCAGGATGCGGCGGGATCGTTTGCGCTTTCCGTTGAGGTGGTCGACCTTGCCCGCATCGAGGGGCAAACCGGTGAAGCCGTCCAGTGGAAATGCCGAGCTGGCCCTGTCTCCTTGCGGAGCAGTCGGCCCATGCGTCCTTGGCTTGTCGTGAATCTTGGCGGGGGCACGGCTGCGCCTTGGGCTTCATGGCCGCAACCGTCCGGCGCAAACAATTTCCCCTGCGCGATCACTGCGTTCGGCGCATTCCTCGCGGGACAAATTCTTTGCGCCTCCCGGTCCTCCACTATGTTTCGGCCGCAAGCGGTGCGACCCGCCCATCTCCCGCCTGACGGATCACAACAAGGACGCGATGGGCGCGACCTTGGTTAAACCGCAAGGAGAAATCATCATGGCTACCATCGGCACTTTTACCGCAGACAAAGACGGCTTCACCGGCACGATCCGCACCCTGACGCTCAACGTCAAGGTCAAGCTCATCCCCAACGAAAAGGAAAGCGAGAACGCCCCCGACTTCCGCGTCCAGGCAGCAGGCGGCTACGACATCGGCGCGGGGTGGAAGAAAGTCAGCAAGGCCGAACGGCCCTACGTGTCCGTGACCCTCGACGATCCCACGTTCCCGGCGACGATCTACGCCCGCTTGATCGAGGAAGAGGACGGCACGCACAACCTGATCTGGTCGCGCAGCAAGCCCCAAGCGGCCTGACGGCCTCTCAGCGCCCCGCCCATTGCGGCGGGGCAGCCGTGCCACGGCACGGCAAACCTACGACCTGGCTGCTGCGAGCTGGCTTTCGGTTTCAGTCATCAGCACCGAGGTGCTGCATTCAAGCGCGCCGGCGATCTTGAAGATGATCGCCAGCGTGGGCATGTGCTCCCCGCGCTCGACCTTTCCCATGTGGGAACGCTCGATGCCCGCCAGATTCGCCAGCAATTCTTGCGCGATCCCGCGTTCCGCCCGCAGCGCGCGCACCGCCGCGCCGAAGGCTTGCGCCAATTCGGCATCGAAGGTGGTGGCGCCGGTCGGCCGACCGGGTTGAATGGATCGCTTCTGCATAGACAGAAGCGTCCAATTTCGGGACAATTAAAACCACGTTATCTTTAACTCATTGGCTGGGTTTTGTCCGCTTCCGTGCTTTTACGTAAAACCGTATCGGCGGATTTCGACAGAACCGGGGAACCGTATCTGTGTCTTGCCTGACATCCACAATTCCGCTTTCGCGCTTCTGTGCCAGTATGGATTCGATGGCTTGCGTATCCGTGCTTACCCACGAAAGCACACCTCCGGTTCGGTGTTTCTGCGCTTTCGCGCAAAAGCGGATTTGTGCATTCTCGGTTTCGTGGGGTTCCTGACCATGACCCGGCCACTCACCACCGCCGACGAGCGAGCGCAAATGCTCGCCAACGGCGAGGCGCGCGCGGCAGGCCGGAGCATCGACCCGCTGCCCGTGGTGCGGCTGTTCACACCGGATGCGCATGTGACCTGGCTATTTGCTGCGCTCGACCCGACCGATGGCGATACGGCCTGGGGCCTCATCGACCTTGGCATCGGCATGCCGGAATTGGGGACGGTCAAGCTGTCCGACCTGGCTGCCATCGTTGGGCCGCTTCAGAAACCCGTTATGCGCGACCTGTATTTCCGCGCATCACGACCGTTATCGGAATATGTCCGGCTGGCGCAGCGCGATGGCTCGATCCCCGACTGATTGAGCCGCATGGCCCTGCTGCGACGGGCCATCCAGTCATAGGCAATAGCAGCGTATTGTGTCTTTCTCGGTCTGACTCAAGACGGCTACGGTCTGAATCGAAGCTCTTGCACCAGGACGGCGCGTCCTGACCGAAAGAGACATGATGAAAAACAAGACTTCCGGCAGGGTGTCCCGTAATGCGCACCATTTCCGGCTGCGCAGCCGTCGCATTCGGACAATCCTCGTAAGGCTTCGGAGCCAATCAGTCTTGACACCGTTCGTTACAGTTTATCGATTTATGGGTGGCGAGTTGAGGTTTTGATGGCCGAGCTTTGACGACCGACAACCGTGGCGGCGGTCCCAGTACAAAGGGAGGCTGTGTCATGGCTGATCGAAGCGCCGAGTCTTGGTATCCCACGGCCGCGTATCTCTACGTGCTGCATCTTGATGGCCTTGCACTGGCCTGGGAGTATTTGCGCCGCCATCCCGATTACTGCCACGACTGGCTGCACCGCCGTCGCCAGCCGGACGCCGCCCACCGTTGGGGACTGCGCATGCTGGAAGACCCGGCCTTGGATTCGCGCGATGCGCATCCGGCCTGGTTTCCTGGGCGTCCCTGCACGGCGCAGCTTCACCCGGACATTGATCCGCCACCGGATGCCACGGCGTTTGACTTGTGGCGCATTCCTGGCCAGAAGCATCTGGTTCATGACGGCCGACGCCTGATGCTCGCAACGCAGTGGCCCGGCTGCTGCATGCGCGTGACGTTGGCGCCAAGCCTGGAGGACGGCATGGCCTACGTCTATGCCATCCGGTCGTGCAACACGCCCTGCGCACGCCATTGCATGCTGCGGACCGAACTGGACAAGCTAGCCGTTTCCTCCGAAGGCACGCCGGCCGCAGTGGCTCGGCCCCGGCCTGCGCCGACGGCGTTGCAGGAGCTGCACACCCTGCAGGCGCTCGACGGCACCCTGGCGGGAGCGTCTTTGCGCGAAGTCGCCGAAGGAGTTTTCGGCACCGATGCCGTCGTCACGGGCTGGTACGCCGACGGCGGCCTCCGTTCCCGCGTGCGCCGCCTGGTGCGACGTGGACTGACACTGATGCGCGGCGGCTATCGCCGCCTGGCCCAACTCAAATAGCTTGGGGAGGGTCGTTTTGCCTTCCCCGCAAAACGACCCTCAACGGGACGCATCGCTTTCTTGAGACTGTCTCCATCTGGCCGCGCGGTGCGGCCGGGCTTTCCTGACCGATGGAGGCTTACCCGATGCGACCTGCTCCTTTGCGGCCTGCTGCCGCACACGCCACGCAGCAGCAACCCGCTGCCGCTGCACAACCCCAACGCTACCTGACCAACGACGAGGCCGCCGAATACCTGCGCTTGTCGCCGCGCACGCTGGAAAAACAACGCGTGATCGGTGGCGGACCGAAGTTCCGCAAGTTCGGCCGCCGCGTCATGTACGCGGTGGCCGACCTCGACGCCTGGGCCGACCAGCGCAGCTTCGAGGCCACGTCCGATCCCGAATACGCCGAGCACCACTCGGCCGACAGCCGTGCGCGCTGATCGGCGCGTCGCCGGTGGCCATCGCCATGTCCAGCCCGTCGCTGTCATCCCGATCATCGGGGCAGCGGCCGACGCAGGAGCGAGAACAGCTCGATCTGTTCCGCGCGCTACCGGGCGACATGGCGCCGCGCGACAGCCAGGATTTGATGGCCTTTCCGTTCTTCTCCCTGGCGAAGTCGAAGCGCGTCCAGCCGATCGACTTTCGCGCTGGCGGCGTGACGATCCGCGTGGAGGGAACGCAAGAGCATGGCATCGCCACGATCTGGGATGCCGACATCCTGATCTGGGCCGCGAGCCAGATCGTGGAAGCGCGCGACGCGGGCATTCGCCCGTCGCGCCTCATGCGTGCCACGCCCTACGAGATCCTGCGCTTCATCGGGCGCGGTACGTCGCTGCGCGACTACCAGCGCCTCAAAGCGGCCTTGGATCGCTTGCAATCGACCACGGTGGCCACCTCCATCCGCGAGACGACCGGGCGGCGCCTGCATCGCTTCTCGTGGATCAACGAATGGAAAGAACTGGCCGACGCCCGCGGTACCCCGCAGGGTATCGAACTGATCCTGCCGGACTGGTTCTACGCGGGCGTGCTGGATGCAGCGCTGGTGCTGACCATCGACCCGGCCTACTTCAAGCTCACGGGTGGCATCGAGCGCTGGCTGTACCGCCTGGTGCGCAAGCACGGCGGCAAGCAGCCGGGCGGCTGGCAGTTCGACTTCAAGCACCTGCACCGCAAGTCGGGCAGCACGGCAAAGCCCTACGACTTCGCCTGCGATCTGCGCGCGCTGGTGGCGCGGCAGTCGATGCCGGGCTACGTCCTGGGCATCGAGCGCATGCCGGACGATGGGGCCGAACTGCTGACCTTCCGGCCCGTGCTGCGGACGGCACGGGGATAACTCGGGAAAAAACTGTGAATGGCCTCGTGCTATCAGGCGTGCCGGGTATCGTGCTATCGGGCGTGGCCCTATCGTGCTATCAGGCGTGCGAAACCGCCGAAAACCCAATAACGGCGCTGGTTTCCGGCCTCTCTAACTTCCCTAACTTAAATTCTTTAACTAATAAAAGCAGCGCGCCGTTTCGGTGGATAAACACCAAACGGCACGGCGCGCAGCGTTTCGCACGGCGAAGAAAACCCGGTCTTCCAGCAAGGAGGACCGCGCCATGATCATCGCCCTGCTCAATCAGAAAGGCGGCGTAGGCAAGACCACGCTCGCCACACACATCGCGGGCGAGTTGGCAATGCGCGGCCAACAAGTCGTTCTGCTGGATGCCGATCCGCAAGGCTCGGCGCTGGACTGGACGCAGCGGCGCGCCCAACAAGGTTTGCCGCGCTTGTTCAGCGCCGTAGGCCTCGCTCGCGAAACGCTGCACCAGGAAGCGCCCGAGCTGGCACGCAGGGCCGATCACGTCGTCATCGACGGCCCGCCGCGCATCGCCGCCCTGGCGCGTTCCGCGCTGCTGGCAGCCGAGCGCGTGTTGATCCCGGTACAGCCCAGTCCCTATGACTTGTGGGCGTCTGCCGAGATGGTGGCGCTGATCCGCGAGGCGCAGGTATTCCGGCCAGCGCTGCGCGCAGCCTTCGCTATCAATCGGCGCGTCAGCACGACCATCATTGGCCGCGAAGCACGCCAGGCGCTGGCCGATCAGCCGCTACCCGCGCTGCGTTCGGAAGTGCATCAGCGCATTGTCTTCGCCGACAGTGTGGCCGCTGGCCGGCTCGCCCGCGAGACGGCATCCGACAGCGCCGCCGCGCGCGAGATTGCTGCGCTGGTCGATGAACTGCTGCGGTGGCCGACATGACCACTGAGCGATCTGTGCGCGGCAAGCGCGTCGGCATCGGTACGCGTCCGCCGGCAAACCCGCACGCAGAGGCGTGGGTTCGCCAGGGCGAAGCCGATGCGCTGCAGAAAGGCGATCTCTACACCGCGCGCCTGACCCTCGACATCACGCCCGCGATGCGTGCGCGCATCAAGGTTTCGGCCTTCACGCAGGGCGTGACGGTGGCCGAACTGCTGCGCGCGCTGCTGGAGCGCGAGTTCCCGGACGTATCCACGGAGAGAGCACCATGACCGCTCACGTTTTGGCGGCCGAAGCTGCCACGCCGCCCGCCGTTGTGTCGTCGCTCGCGGCGTTCGCCGGCCGCGCTGGCACCGCAGCGCCGACTCGCGTGTCGCTGGCCTACGTCGAACCACGCTTCAAGCTCTATCTGCGCTTTGGCGAACCCGCGCGCACACTCCAGCTCGACCGCTGGCGGCGCTGCGCGGCATTCCTACCAGGCGCCATGTTCTGCCGCATTCGTTGGCAGGCCAACGACTATGGGACGGTGCGATGGCAGCTCATGGTGATGCAGGCATGCACACCGCTGGACGCCGTGCAGCGCATCCCCGGTGTGCTGCCTGGTGCGCGCCTGCTGCTGCACGCCGAGGGTGAACCTGCGGTGCGCGCCGTGCTGGAACGCATCGACGCTATCGAGGCACTGGGCATCGCCACCATCGACGTGTCGCCTGCGTACTGGCGCACGCTGGGCAACCGTCTGTCCGCACGTCTACCGCTGCCCGAATACACCGTCGAGCGGCACGCTGCCTGGCTAGCAGGGAGGGCATTGCCATGACAACCCCTTTCACCGCCACACGCACCAGCAACGCCGCGCCGCGTCCTCGCTCGCGCCCGCGCGCTCGCATCGTGTTGGCTGGCATTTCAGCCTGCGGCTTAGCAGCGCTGGCCTGGGCCGCTTTCGTGGAGCCGCTGCCGCGTCTGATCTACAACCCGTCCGACAGCGTCGCAGTCGGCTGGTATCGCGTCGATCCGCTTGCCTACCAGGCCGGCTCGCTGCCACATCCGTTGTCCGTGGACAGCATAGTTCTCGTCCCGCTGCCGGCCGAGGCCTCTGCGCTGGCTGCGAAGCGCGGCTACCTGCCGACGCGCGTTCCATTGCTCAAACGTGTGGGCGCAGTTGCACCGCAGGAGGTGTGCATCGCTGGTGGCACCGTCCGCATCGACGGCGTACCTTCCGCCGCCGTGCTGCGAGCCGACCGGCTGGGGCGGTCGCTGCCATCGTGGCAGCAGTGCCGTCGCCTTGAGTCGGGCGAGCTGTTCCTGCTGAGCGTGACCAATCCAGCGTCGTTCGACAGCCGGTATTTCGGGCCGGTCAGCGCGTCCACTGTGATTGGTGTCGCGCACCCGGTCTGGCTGGAGACGCACCGATGATGGTCGCCAATTCGCTGTGCTTCATCGTGCCATCCGACGTGTTCTTCGGCTGGCCGTCGCCGTGTCGTCGCGCGTGCCATGCGGGTGCCAATCCTGCATATCATGCACCGCACTTCGCGCAACCTCCGGCGCTGTCCTCCTACGTGCAGGCGTCTTGCCTCGAACGCGCCTGGCCTATGGCCTTGGCCGCGTTCGTCGGCGGGCTGGCTGCAAGCAGCACAGCGCCGCCGGGCCGCCGACGCCTGGAGCGAGAGCGACAGGCCAAGGCGGAAGGCAAGGCGGAAGGCAAGATAAAAGGTCGCGGCACCCAGCCGCTTGAAAACCCTGTCTGCACGTGGGGTTGGCGCGGCACGCGCCAAAGGCCAACGGCGTGCCGCGAGAGTGCGCAACGCCGCATCGGCATTGGCGAAGGTGCGTGCTTGGCCCACTTGGCTGTGCTGGCCTTGGATGGAGGCACCTCATGAGCAATCAAGACGATGACCGATTCCGGGTGCGTCCTGGTGCGCCGAAACAGCGCGGCGACGCCTTCATCAACAAGGTGTTGCGCCAGACCAACAAAGCCGGTGCCAAACTCGGCAAGACGGTCGGCAAAGTAGGACAACGGCCCGGTTCTCGGCTTGGGCGAGGCCACGTTGTGGCCCGATTCGCCGGGGCCTCGCTCACGCCAAACGCCCGTCGCGTGACAATCAAGGCGCGACTGGTCAATCTGTCCAAGGCCGGGCCGCGTTCGACCATCTCGCACCTGCGTTACATCGAGCGCGAAGGAGTTGATCGCCAAGGTGGTCCGGGCCATGCCTACGGCCCAACGACCGACGCGGCGGACACCGCCGCCTTCGAGGATCGGGGGCGCGAGGATCGGCACCAGTTCCGCTTCATCGTCTCGCCGGAAGACGCCGAACAGCTCGACGACCTGCGCACCTACACCCGGCATTTGATGGCGCGCATGGAAGCCGACCTGGGCACGCGGCTGGACTGGGTGGCGGTGGATCACTGGAACACCGACAATCCGCACACGCACGTCGTCCTGCGCGGCAAGGACGACACCGGCAAAGACCTCATCATCTCCCGTGACTACATCGCCGAAGGGATGCGCCACCGGGCCACTGAATTGGCAACCGAATGGCTGGGGCCGCGTACCGAGCTGGAGATCCAGCGTGCCATGCAGCGCGAAGTCGACCAAGAGCGGTGGACGGGGTTGGATCGCACCTTGCAGCGCGTGGCCGTGGACGGCCTGGTGCGATCGGAGACGCTGGCCGAGCCCCGGCTGCAACGCCAGCGGCAAATGTTGATCGGCCGCCTGCAACACTTGCAGCGCATGGGGCTGGCGACCGAGCAGCAGCCTGGCACATGGGCCATCCATGCCGACGCCGAACCAACACTGCGGGTGATGGGTGAGCGTGGCGACATCATCCGCACCATGCAGCGCGCCATGAGCGGAAAGCAACGTGAACTGGCCGTGTTCCAGCCCGGCGAGGATGGCCGCACCATTGTCGGCCGGGTGGTCGGCAAGGGCCTGTCCGACGAACTGCACGACAAGGGCTATCTGGTCATCGACGGAACCGACGGCAAGGCGCACTACGTCGCGCTGCCACCGCGCTCGGAGCTAGAGCTATATCCGACTGGCGCCGTGGTGGGGGTGAAAGGCTCGGCCGACGTGCGCGTGGCCGACCGGAACATCGCCGCGCTGGCCGTCGATGGTGTGTACCGCACCGATCATCATTTGGCCGTCGCGCAAGGCCATGCAACGCCCGACCGCGACCCGCGCGAGGTGGCGGCAGCGCATGTGCGTCGGCTCGAAGCCCTGCGCCGTGTCGGCATCGTGGAGCGCGAGGCCGAAGGCGTCTGGCGCGTACCTAGCGACCTGACCGAACGGGGACGCCAGTACGACGTGCAGCGGCACGGGGGCGGTGTAGCGGTAGAGCTGAAATCGCACCTTCCCATTGAGCGGCAGGCCCGTGTGATCGGCGCCACCTGGCTGGATCAACAGTTGATCGGCGGCGGCAAGGGGTTGGGTGACCTGGGTTTTGGCGCCGAGGTCAAAGACGCGCTGCAACAGCGGGCAGATTTTCTGATTGAACAGGGGCTGGCCGAGCGGCGTGTCCAACGCGTGATTCTGGCCCGCGATCTCTTGGCGACGTTACGTGGACGTGAACTCGCGAAGGCTGCACAGGAGATCGCCAACGAAACTGGCTTGGAGCATCGCCCGGTAGCCAACGGGCAGCGAGTGGTCGGTGTCTATCGACGCACCGTCATGCTGGCCAGTGGGCGATACGCGATGCTCGATGACGGCATGGGGTTCAGTCTGGTGCCGTGGAAGCCGGTTATCGAGCCGAGGCTAGGGCAGCAGCTCACCGCGACGGTGCGCGGTGGAGAAGGGTCGTGGGAGATTGCGCGACAACGCGGGATTTCCGTTGGTTAGAAGGCGCCACTCGCGCGGCGCAATGGCGCTACCGAGGTCGCACTTGGCGATCTCACGGATGCCGATAGCGTGCAACAAGCGCTCCAAGGTATCACCAGCGTTTTCTACATCGCACCGCTTCAGCTCCCCGATCAAGCAGCTGTGGGGCAGCGGATCGTCGAGCAGTCAATCGAGGCTGGCGTTAAACGCTTTGTATTCTCATAGTCGGCACCGGATTACTCCGTGCACTACCATGTGATCCCTGTCTACGAATGGACAGTTTCAGCCTACCTGAGTGATGACAGGTACCGCACCCTCCAACAGTTCTGTGACAGTAAGCCGGTGCTATCCTCCCCCAAAGATTTCGATGGGGCTGACATGACATTGTTCATCTGGCGGACCTTTGTAGAGGCCGGTGTTGAAGCGCCCACGAGCGATGGTTCTACTGTCGACGAAATCATCGCCAAGTTGAGGTCTAAATTCGGCAAGTAACTCCCCCTGCTTTGCAATCCTCTTTCCGAGACGATTCCACCAATCGGTAATACCAAAAGGCCTCGTCGTTCGCCAGGCGTTCGCCAAAGCGGGCTGGCGACAAGCCGGTAACCCGGCGGACTTCGCGCCCCATGTGCGACTGGTCGGCAAAGCCAGCGTCGGCGGCAATGTCGGCGAGGTCCGGTGCGCTGCTGTTGCACGTTTCAGTGCGGCGGATGAATGCTTCCTCGACGCGGACAAAAAGCTGCAGATCGCGGTAGCTCTGGCCCGTCCAGTCGCGGACCCGACGCTGCCACTGGCGTAGGCTTTGCCCGGCGGTCGAATGCGTGGCGCGTGTCGTCAGTAATCGAACCCAGTTGCCCAGATACGGGGCAGGGCTGGCTTGGCGCGGTTCTCGCCACAAGGGTTGAAACTGTGCCTCCAGCACGGCAAACGGATCCTGGTCGGCGGCGCCGAAGACGGCTTCACAGGCTTGCAGAAGTGCGGTAGGAGCCACTGTTTCCAGCGGCAGGTGCTGGTCGAAATAGGGATCGATGGGTCGGCCAATCAGTCGGCCGATGGCTTCGGGATAAAAGCCGACCGATAGCGCATGTACCTCGCCTGGCGACCAGCTGACCGAAGGGCGGCGTTGCGGTCCGGAAACGACGAGACGCGGCAACGCCGGCCTGAGCATCGGTTGGAAACTCGACCCACCTTCCTCGACCATATGCAGCGTCCCCTCGAAAATCCATGAGATCACCACCATCGGCGTTGCCGGGTAGTAATTGAAACGTTCCGCCTCTTCCAGAACACAGCCGCGCGTATCGCGTTCAACGCCGGCCAAGAGGCAAGCACCGAGGGCGGCTGAGGGGATATGCATGAACGCAGCTGGGCGGGGCATTCGATGTCGTTTCCGTTCTAGCGGCAAAAAACCGTCGTTGGCATCATCGCGACAGTTTAACGCTGGAGCGCGAGATGAAGAAAACGATAATTCAGGGCCGCTTTTCACACAAGCTGCGCAGCATGGCGATTTCAGGACGGGTCGCAGCGAGTGTGCTGGTCCGGCGGGTGCTTGGCCGGCCGCTGGTGGCGGAATGGCCCATTCTGGTCGAATACGGAACATTGTATTTCCGTGCCCAGTTCAACCATGCTTTTCGCCTGAGCGACAATATCGCGGCCAGTCGAGCCTACTTCGACAGCGTCTATGCGTTGCTCGACACCTATCCCGATGTCGAGGTTCGGCCAACCGGCCCGGACGAGCCGCGTGGCCACTGGTTCCTGCCCAAGGTTCGCTGCCGTGACGCAACGCTCCTGCATTTCCATGGCGGCGGATACACCTTCTATGCCGGTGTCTCACATCATTTCGTCGCCTGCCTTGCCCATACCCTGGGCGTCGCGGTATTCGCCCCGGACTATCGATTGACGCCCGAGCACTCGCATCCCGCACAACTTGAGGATGGATTGGCGGCCTACCGCCATCTGCTTGAACGGGGCATTGATCCGGGAGCCATCGTACTCTGCGGCGATTCGGCCGGCGGTCACCTGGCCTTGATGACCTTGATCGGAGCGCACCAGGCTGGTTTGCCGAAACCAGCCCTGACGCTTGGCCTCAGCCCGTGGACCGATGTCGGGCGACGGGGCGAGAGCCAGTTCGGAAATGACCCCTACGACCTTGTTCAGGGCTACATGACCCTCCAGTTCGCCGCGTGGCTCAAGGGTGGCCAGCCCCTGAGCGATGCCGAATTGTCGCCAATCTGCCAAGACTTCACCGGTCTAGGGCCTATCTACTTGCAGGCAGGTGGCAAGGAAATCCTCGTCGACATGATCCGTGACTTTGCGAAAACGGTCGCTGGGCAAGGTGGCCAGGTGCGCCTGGACGTCTGGACACACATGAACCACGAATTCCACGCCTATGGAGACTATCTGCCGGAAAGCCGTGATGCGCTTGCCCGGTTGGGTGACGCCATCGACTGGGCACTCGGCAAGCCGAATCGGTTTGTCGCTGATGCCTGCACGGAATGCGATTGCCTAGGGAATACTAATCAAACTACAAGGGCTTCCCCCCAAAAGTCAAACACCGATCCGACCGTGATGCATCGCGAAGCGATGGATCACGGAATGCGTTCTGACGTGGCTTGATTCAATTGCCACCCTCAGCGCCCAGCCCGGTTGCCAGTACCGGGGTGATCTTCTTGCCCAGAAAACTGGCGACTTGCTCGGCCTTGACGGCCAGCACCGCCTGCCGCGAAAGCTGCTCGTACAACGGCGCGAGCGTCGTGCGCGCGGTCGGACAGTCAACCGCCCTTGCTGCGCTGCCAGATCAGGTGGTGCGCCGTCCTCGCTATGGTTCTTCCCTGAGGATGGCGCCGACTCCGGCGCAACAGCTTCGGAGTCGGCGCTCCGCGTCAGTGCTGAGGTTCATTGCCCATCCCGTGTGTCGCCCCGCGCTCTGACCCCACTGATTTCGGCGTCTGTCCGAAGTGCCGCGCAAATGCGGCGCTGAAGCTGGCCGGGTGCTGGTAGCCGACGGCATAGGCGGCCTGCGCCACCTGGCATCCAGATTGCAGCAACACACGGGCGCGCTGCATGCGCATTTCGAGCAGAAATTGGTGCGGCGTTGCGCCGAACATATCCCGGAAGCCTTGCTTGAATTTGCACTCGTTGAGCCCGACCGCGGCACTGAGGTAGGCAATCGTCAGCGGGCGGTCCATGTGGCTTTGCATCAAATCGCGGGCGCGCGTGAGTTTCTCGATGTCGGCTGTGCTCAGGCACGCGGATGAGGCAGCAGGCGCCGAAGCAGACATGAGCGGACGCAGATGCTCGGCCGCGAGGGTCAACGCGGCGATATGCAGATCCAGCGGCGTCGCCGCTCGGGGCGCCAGCAGCGGACGGAGCAAGGTGCTGCACCACGCTGCGGTTGTGTGCTCGCCCAGCGGGCGCACCCCTTTGCGATTGGCGAGGCGCGCCACAGCGGCTTCACCGAGATAGCGCGAGAGCGCGGTCCCGCTCAGGATCAGCCGCAACTGACGTACCGCTGTTTCCCCATTGAAGCGCCGTTCGCCGCGACTCTCGTTGAAAGCGGTGAGTGTCGTATGCCCGGCCCGGAAGCTTAGGCTCAACCCATCCTTCGCCACGAAGCCGGACTCGCCCGAGAGGCCGAAGGTGATTACCAGTGTCGGTCCGCCGCCGCTCAGGACGGTCTCTTCGGCCAGTTCCCGAGTGGGGCGGTAGTGAGAGCGCACCACGGTCAGCCCATCGTCGAGCGCAGTACGCTCAATCCAGCAATCGCCGAAGCGGTCGGGCAACGCCACGCGCATCGCGTCCGGACCCAAGGCGGCAGGGCCTGCCGCGTCTGTCGCGCGCACGAAGTCAGTCATGTCGTCATGCCTCGCTTTGCTCCCGTTTGCATACGAAATCCTCCTGAATACCATCAATTCTACATGAGAACGGTTCTTATTTACTCATAGTATGAAGGCCATACAGAACTCAAGGAGGATCAACGATGCTAACAATTTCACCTCGCGCAGCCGGGCTGCTGGCGCTGATAGGCGCGGCCCTGCCGGCGGCCGCGCAGCAGGCGCAAGTACAGGAACTTCCCGTCGTCACGGTCACGGCGAACAAGCAGTCGCAAGTGCTGGAGCGGGTCCCCGCCAGCGTTTCCGCATTCGACGGCGATGAACTGGAGGCCGCCGGCATCGACAGCCTTGAAGGCGTGGCCCAGATGACGCCCGGCTTCACCTTCCAGTCGTCGGGGCAGTCGGGCCTGCAACCGCCGGTGATGCGCGGCCTGACGGCCAACATCATGGGATTTTCATCCTCGGTCGCGCTTGTGGTCGACGGTGTTCCGACACTGAGAGGACAGGGCTTCGACGACAATCTGCTGGGCATCGAGCGGGTGGAGGTGCTGCGCGGGCCGCAGTCCACGCTGTACGGGCGCAATGCCGAGGCCGGCGTGGTCAGCATCGTCACGCGCCAGCCGGGGAACGATCCCTATGCCGTCGTTTCCGCCGAGGTCGGCAGTCGCAACAAGCATGTGCTGCGCTTCGATGCGAGCCACGCGCTGGTGAAGGATACGCTCTACCTGGGTGTGGCCGGCGAGTTCTTCGAGCAAGACGGCTTCATCGACAACGCTTTCAAGGGGCACAAGGAGGACGACCGCGAACGCCGCAATGGCCGGCTGGCGCTGCACTGGACACCCGATGACCGAACCGATGCCACGTTCCGCTATGCCCAACGGGAATACCGCGATGAAGGCTCACTGTGGGGGGCGGTAACTACGCCGCGCGGCACGGTTCGCTCCGGCACCGACAGTTGGAACGACTCGACGGCGCGCACCGTGTCGCTCGACGTAGCGCACGAGTTGGCGCCCGGCCTGCGCCTGCGCTCAGTCACGGCAAACAACGAATTCACCGACCGCATCAAGCAGGACATCGACTTCATGCCTGCGGACATGCTGCATGTGAGCCGCGACCACCACTTTCGGACGCTGTCGCAGGAACTCCGCCTGGAGGGCCAGTTGGGCCAGGCGCAGTGGCTGGCGGGATTCTACACAGACCGCGACGACCATGACCTGAGCTTCGGGCAGAAGATTCCGCTGGGTTCGACAACGACCTCCGCAACGCAGAAAGGCAACTCGACGGCACTTTTCACCCACTGGAGCATCCCGCTGGCGGATCGATGGACGGTCACGGCCGGCGGTCGCATCGAGCGGGACGAGGTGCGCTTCGCCCTGGCTGGAGGCAGCGAACAGTCGCGCGAGTGGACCCACTTCTCGCCCAAGTTGGCCCTGCAATATCAATGGCGGCAGGATGCGCAAGTCTATGCCAGCGTCGCCGACGGCTTTCGCGCAGGCGGTTTCAATGCTTTTGCACCCGAGGCCTATCGGCGTTACCAGCCGGAACGGGTGCGCTCCTTCGAACTCGGTGCCAAGGGGCGGCTCTTGGACCGGCGGCTGCGCTACGGCGCTTCGGTCTACCTGATGGACGTGCGGGACATGCAGGTTCAGCAAATCGGCTCGCCCGGTCAAATGTTCCTCACCAATGCGGCGTCGGCGCGTCCGGTAGGCGTCGAGGCTGAATTGCAGTATTTGCTTGGCTCGGGCTGGCAGATTCAGGCCGCCCTCGGACTGAATCGGACCCGCTTCCGCGAATTCAAGGACGGCGCCAACGACTACAAGGGCAACCACAACCCGCTTGCATCGGATGCCACCGGGCACCTGGGTGTGCGCTACGACGCACCGCAAGGCTGGTATGCCCAAGCTCACCTCAATGGTGCCAGCAAGGTTTATCTCGACGCCGCGAACAAATATGGCCGTGCCGGGTACGGCGTCGTCAACCTGATGGCGGGCTACACCTTCGGACACACCGAGTTGTCCGCCTATGTCCATAACGCCGGGAACAAGAAGTACGACACCATCGGCTTTCTGAATGGCACAACCACGATCTACAGCCCGCCGCGCGAGCTGGGGGTGCGGCTGACCTGGCGCATGTAAAACAGAGCAAAACACATGAATCCTGAACAAAAACACCCGCTGCAACGCTACTGGGATCTGGCCGCTGCGCCCATCCAGGCCGAGGCACTGAACGCAGCCCTGTCGCTGGGTTTCTTCGAGCATCTGGCCGAGCCCAGGACCCCCGACGAACTGGCAGTCCAATTCGGCCTGAATTCCAGAAACACCGCGCACCTGCTCGAACTGCTGTGGGGCATGGGCCTGCTGGAGCGATCCGCGCGTCCCGTCCTGGACCAGATCGGGGGTTCGGAACCCGTGTACAGCCTCGCAGAAGTCGGGCACACGTATTTTCTGGCCGCCTCTCCTGCTTGGTCCGGCGATGCCTGGCGCTACCGCGAAGCGCGCCTGCGACAGGCCGCCGGCCTGCTGCAGGAACAGGTGCAGCAGGGCGCGCAGCCCGACGGGCAGCCGGCCATCGACCACGTCGCCAAGCAGTGGGCCACGGCCGCGCGCGGACAATTAGCGCAGGATCAGCATGCGGCCACCGTACCGGCCGCGCTGGAAATCATGCAGCGCGTACCGGAGTTCGCGACGGCGACGAATCTGCTCGATCTGGGCGGCGGCCCCGGCTGGGTGGCCATCGAACTGGCGCGGCGGCAGGGCGGGCTTTGCGGCGTGGTCTTCGATTTCCCCGAAGCCGTGGCGGTCGCGACGGAAAACATCGCCGCCACCGGCCTTGCGGGCCGGCTTTCCGTGCTCGGCGGCGACCTGGCGGTCGACGCTATCGGCAGTGTTGGCGGCTGCGATTACGACCTCGTCTGGTGTTCCTCGGTACTCCACTTCGTGCCGGATACCGAGGCGGTCCTGCGCAAGATTCTGGCGGTGTTGCGGCCGGGCGGCGCGCTGATCTGCGCGCACGCCGAGATCGGCGACGAGCCGACCGCTGCCGCCGGGGTGTTGCAGTATTACCTGCCCATGCTGATGCAGGGGCGCCATGTCGGCCACCGGGGTGACATGGCGGCGGCGCTGCGGCGCCTCGGTTTCTGCCGCATCGAGACCTTTGCCTGCGCCCTGTTTCCGATGGCGCCGCTGCAGGTCGTCGTCGCCCGGAAGGAATCATGAGTACGGCCCGCTCCCGCATACGCGTGCGCCACATGCTATTCGGCTGGATCAACTTCGCGCTGACCGCGCCGGCCATCTATCTTTGGCTGGGCCTGCCGCTCGTCATGCGACAACAGGGCTGGTCGGGCGCGGAAATCGGGCTTTTCCAGCTAGCCGGACTGCCGGCCGCCTTCAAGCTGTTTCTGGCCTTGCCGATCGAGCGCTGGCGGCCGGGACGCCGCCCCTACCTGCACTGGGCGTGGCTGACCGGCGGCGGCTACCTCCTGGCCCTACTGTCCCTGGCAACATTGGGGGCGGATACCCACAAAGCCATTCTCTTCGCGCTGACGTTCCTGGCCGCCCTGTGCGCCACTTGGGCCGACATCCCGGTCAACGCGCTGGCCATCAAGCTGTTTCCCCCCGAAGAACGCCCCCGCGCAGGTGGCGTGCGCTCGGCCGCTACTTTTGCGGGCGCGGTCGTGGGCGGTGGCGCGATGCTGCTGCTACAGCAGGCCTATGGCTGGGCGGCGCCCTTCCTGTTCTTGAGCGCCTGCCTGGTCGCGGGGTTGGGGCTGCTTGGATTCGTCCAGGAGGATGGAGACGTCTCCTGCCCCCGCCGTTCGGCGCCGCTCGCCGTGTGGGGCGGCTTTTTCCGGCAGGCCGGGGCAGGCATCTGGACGGTGGCGCTGCTCGGCTACTTTCCCTTCGTGGCCGCCGCCTGGATCTATCTCAAGCCGCTGCTGCTCGACAGCGGCTTTCCGGCAACCGGGGTCGCCTGGATCGCCGGTGTCGGCGGTGGCGCCCTTGGGGCGCTGGCGAGTTTTGCCGCCGGTCTTGTGCCGCGCGCGCTCGTGCTCCGGGTACTGCCGCTCTCCGCTGGCGCGAATGCCCTTGCTCTCGTACTGCTGGCCGCCGCTGCCGGGTACGGGTCGGAAACCTGGCTGGTCGCTGCCGCCGCATTCCTCGCGGTCGCCATGGGCGTGGCTTCCACATTCGCCTTCGCGCTGATGATGGAATTCGCCCGCGATGGCTGGCGGGCAGCCGACTATGGCCTGCAGGCCAGCCTGTTTACGCTCGCGCGGATCGCCGTCGTGCTGCCGGCCGGGCTGTTGCTCGACCGCCTCGGATACCCCGGCATGTTGGCCGCGCTCGCCATTGCAGCGCTGGCGTTTGCGCTGCTGATATCCGCTCGCCGAAGACTCGGTTTTTCCCTTGAAGGAGTATCGCCATGACCCTGAACCGCAAGCTTGCCGTCCTCTTCCTGTCGTCGTTCCTGAGCCTGACAGCTTGGGCCGAAGTCCGCCCCGGCGGCGAGGACTGCGCGCGCATTGAACCGACGCCCGCGCAATATTCGATGATCCATCCTTTCCATCTGCCGCATGTCCTGCGTTTCATCAAGGACAACGGCGATGACTTCCGGATCGAAGGCAGCCAACAACAGGCGATCGACCGGCTCGCCGCCGACGTGCGCGGCCCGACGCAGTCCCGCCAGGCCGAGGCGAGCAAGCTGGAGCGGGAAATCGCCGTTGCCGCCTTCGACGGACTGGACAGCCGCGCCCAGACGGAGCGCTTCGAGCGCCTGCAGCGGGTCAAGCGGGAGATTGCCGAAATACATGTAGATTTTGTCAATCGCTTGCGCGGCATTCTGTCGCCAGAGCAATTTGCACTGCTGAGGAAGCTGGCGAACCGCTGATGTCGGCAAGCTTCAATCACCGTCCCGCCTGTGCCGATATTTTTGTCCTGCTCAAGCTTGATCGTTTCGGCTACGCCCCGATCGAGGGCGCTCGCCGCAGTCTCCTTGCGTGCTGCGGTGGTCGGCCACATGCGCTCGCGTTGAACTTCGCGCTGCACCAACCCTTTGATGCCCGGCACCTCCCGGGAGGATTGTCACTCCATGCCCGACCACCACACTTCGAATCCCGTTGATGCCTCCTTCCGTCCCGGCATGGAGTCTACGGAGGTTGCGGCGCCCGGACGCACGGGCCGCACCGTGCTGATCCTGGGAGGCTATGGCGCCGTCGGGAGCGCCATCGTCCGGGCACTGCTGCTGCACAGCGACTGTTCGATTCTGGTCGCGGGGCGCCGCCTGGAGCGAGCCAGGGCATTCGCCCGCCCCTTGGGGCCGCGTGTGAAGGCCGTTGAACTGGAGGCCGGCGGATCGTTGGTGTCCGCAGGCCTTCTGCCCAGCGTGGACGTTCTGGTGAACTGCGTCGAGGAGGCCAGTGCGCGGTTTGCCGCGCAGTGTCTGGCCGCCGGAGTTCACTATGTCGACATTTCGGCGACGGCCTCGGTCCTGGACGACATCCACCGCCTATGGGGTTCGACGGGGGAGGTGCGCTCCAGCGCCATCCTGAGCGTCGGCGTTGCGCCGGGGCTCACCAATCTGCTGACCCGCTGGGCCGTCGACCGCCTGGGGCCTCTTCGGCATGTGGACATTTCTGTCGTCCTGGGCGCTGGCGAGGTGCATGGGCAAGCCGCGATCCGCTGGACGCTGGAGAACCTGGGCCGCGACTTCGCCGTCCAGACCCGTGCCGGACGCAAGGTGGTGCGTGCCTTTGGTGAATCGCGGATCGGACGGTTCGGGGCGCTCTACGGCAGGAGGAGAACGTACCGCTTCGACTTCTCGGACCAGCACACCGTCCCTCAAACGCTGGCGGTAGGCTCAGCCGCGACCTGGTTGTGTTTTGACTCCCGTCTCGTCACGCAGGCATTCGCCTGCATGGCACGCCTGGGCCCAACCCTCCTCCAGCGCGTGAATGGCCTGGCGAAGGCCCTCGCTTGGGCTGCTGACCGCTTTCCGCTCGGCAGCGCCAGGTTCCTGGTGCAGGTCGACGCCATCAGTCACGCGGATCAGCATGCAAGTTATGCCGTGCGTGGAGACGGTGAAGCGTTCAGCACGGCGCTGGTGGCTGCCTATGTGACTGCCAGGCTACTGGCTTGCAGCATCCCACCGGGAGTGCACCACATTGAGGAGGTGATTGGTCTCGAAGAGGTGCTGGGTGCATATCCGCAACATCTTCGGCTTGTGACCTCATGTTCCTCGGTTTCATCAGCTTCGTGCTCGTCGCCGATGGGCTGAGGATGTGTTTTAACACGCCCCAGACTGAAGCGGTCTTGGCCGGGAGTTTCCCTATGCGGCAGGAGTCGAGGCACAGGGAGCAAGCGGCCGCTAGGCTACTCGGGCGCGCACTCATGTTTGTCCTTGGAGTCATGGGCAGTGGCTCCATCGACAGGAGGAAGCATGAACTTGCGTCATATCGAGTCCTTCATCGCGGTGGCCGAGGAGTTGCACTTCGGCCGGGCCGCGAAGCGGCTGCACATCGAGCAGTCGCCGCTGTCGCGCCGGATCGGCCGGCTGGAGGCGGACCTGGGCGTGACCCTGCTCCACCGCAACGGGCGTGGCGTGCGCCTGACCGGAGCCGGGAGGGTGTTCCAAGAGGATGCCCGGCGCGTGATGCTGGCCTGCGAGCAGGCCCAGGCCCGTTCGCGGGCCGCGGCGGCGGGCTATTGCGGCACGCTGCGCATCGGGCTGGCGGGCGACATCGGGCGCACGCGCTTGGCCGCACTGCTCGCGCTGTGCCGGCTGGAGGCGCCGGAGGTCAACGTCCGGCTGTCCGAAGTGCCGCTGACGCAGCTCTTGTACGGGCTGGGCGCCGGTCTGTTCGATACCGGTCTGGCGTCGGTCGGGCACGTGGAGGGCGAGATCGTGGCGCCGCCGCTGTGGCGCGATCCGTTCTTGGTGGCCTTGCCGGCGCGGCATCCGCTGCTGGCGTACAAGGAAGTGCCGCTGCAGGAGGTGGTAAGGTATTCGCTGGTCCTGTGCGACCCGCAGGTACCGTATCTGGGCCAACGTACTTAGCGATCTTTTTTTGACGACCACACAATGGAGTTCAGACACCTGCGTTGCTTCTTGGCCGTGGCTGAAGAACTCCATTTCGCCCGTGCGGCAGAAAAGCTGCACATCGAGCAGTCACCGCTTTCACGCGCAATCAAAGAACTGGAAGATGACGTGGGCGTCCAGCTCTTTGTGCGCACCACGCGGAGTACTCGGCTGACTCGCGCAGGGAAAATGTTCTTGGAGCACGTGCCTCGCGTTTTCACCTCCTTGCAGCAGGCGCGAGACAGCGTAAAGGCCGCTGCCAATGGCTTTCACGGCCAATTGCGCATCGCTTTGTCTGACGGCATCAAGCCGACTTGCTTCTCAGCGCTCTTGGCACTTTGCCGACAGGAAGAGCCTGAGATCGAGATTCGCTTGATCGAGGTGCCCTTGTGCCAGCAGGTCAAGGGGTTGCACGACGATCTCTACGACGTGGGGTTTGCTCAGTTGGAGGAAGCCGGTGAGGGGCTCGTTGCCGAACCCATTTGGCACGACCCATTGATGGTGGCGGTTCCGGCACGCCACCCCTTGCTCGCCTACAAGCGTGTTCCGTTGGACGAGGTGTTGCGCTATCCCTTGGCACTTGGCGATGCGCACGCATGCGAAGGACATGCTCGCCAAATTGATCGCGCTTTGCGGCAATCGAACCTGGAGCCGTTGATCGCCGAACGAGTTGCATCCTTCGATCTGATGATGACCCTTGTGTCGGCCGGCTTTGCACTCGGGCTGGCGGGCGCGTCGCAGATAGCCGCCAGCCGGGAATCCAGCGTGGTGGCCCGGCAACTGGCTGGCCGTTCGTACATGCTCACGACTTACCTGTTGCGCGTGGATCGCGAACCGTCAGATGCATTGGCTCGTTTCATCGAACGAGTCCTTGCCATCGATCCCCCAAGAGGAAAGACCTCTGCTGCACTTGAACGAACTGATCCACAGGAGGAAATCGAACCATGAAGACGGCCGTCCCCCTTTTGCTTGCTGCAATGCTGGTGGCTTGCGGCAAACCTGAGCCAGCTCAGCCGAACCGTAGTTCCGAGCCAACCGAAACAGTGGAATCGCTGGTAGCCAATCCCGAACGGTTGAAGGCACTGCGCCAACAGTGCAAGACAGATCGAGCAAAGCTCGGCGACGAACTGTGCAACCGAGTGGCCGAAGCGACGAATCGGCGCTTTCTCGGCGACGGCAAAACGCCCTACACACCGCCGAAGGAACAACCAAAGTTCTGATTGCAGCCGCGCTTGCAAAGAACCGGGTCGCTTTTCTCGATACGCCGCAGCGCACCGTCGCTTGCGGCGTTTTTATTGGCTTCGCCGCTACATGAATTGATGCCATATCAGGCATCTTTGTCCCGATAACGGTCTTTGACCGACCTTGATCCAGCCCCGAATCTCGCGCATGCGGCACGTTTTCGTGCCATTTGCCGCGCAGGAGAAATCGGGAGGTCTGGATGCAAGGTCAGGGCGTGCTGTTCGGTCAGATTGTTGCTGTATTCAGCATCGTGATCGCCGGCGTGTGGGGTGCCACGCAGTGGACAGCCGCAGCCCTGGGTTACCAACTACGCCTTGGCTCGCCCTGGTTCGACTTCTTCGGCATACCGGTTTATCACCCCTGGCGGCTGTTCGAGTGGTGGTTCGTCTTCGATGCCTACGCGCCGCACGTCTTCGACATCGGTGGCGCGATCGCGGGCGGCAGTGGGCTGATCGCCGTGGTGGTCGCCATCGCCATGTCAGTGTGGCGTTCGCGGCAATCGAAGCTGGTCACGACTTACGGCTCGGCGCGTTGGGCCGATGCGGATGACGTTCGCAAGGCCGGGCTGACCCAGCCAACTGGGGTCTTCCTCGGGTTGCATGACGGGCAGTACCTGCGACACGAAGGACCGGAACACGTCCTGACCTTTGCACCGACGCGCTCGGGCAAGGGCGTCGGCCTGGTGGTGCCTACGCTGCTGTCCTGGCCCGCGTCCACCGTGGTCCACGACATCAAGGGTGAGAACTGGCAGATCACTGCCGGTTGGCGCTCGCGCTTCTCACACTGCCTGCTGTTCAACCCTACCGATGCCAGATCAGCGGCCTACAACCCGTTGCTGGAGGTGCGGCGCGGCGCACATGAGGTGCGCGACGTGCAGAACATCGCCGACATCCTGGTCGATCCCGAAGGGGCGCTGGAGCGCCGCAACCACTGGGAAAAGACGTCGCACGCGCTACTGGTCGGCGCCATCCTCCATGTGCTCTATGCGGGCGAAGACAAGACGCTGTGCGGCGTCGCCAACTTCCTGTCCGATCCGGCGTGTCCGTTCGAGCTGACGCTGCACCGGATGATGACGATGCGGCACCTCGGTGACACGCCGCATCCCGTCGTCGCTTCGGCTGCACGTGAAGTGCTCAACAAGAGCGACAACGAGCGCTCGGGTGTGCTGTCCACGGCCATGTCTTTTCTCGGCCTGTACCGCGATCCCACGGTAGCTGAAGTCACCTCACGCTGCGACTGGCGCATCGCCGACCTGATCTCGGCAAAGAACCCGGTGTCGCTGTACCTGGTCGTTCCGCCGTCCGACATCAGCCGCACCAAGCCGCTGGTGCGCCTGATCCTCAACCAGATCGGTCGACGGCTCACCGAATCGCTCGACGGCAGCGACGGCATTGCGCGTCGCCACAAGCTGCTGCTGATGCTTGACGAGTTTCCCGCACTGGGGCGGCTCGACTTCTTCGAGACGGCCTTGGCGTTCATGGCCGGCTACGGCATTCGCAGCTTCCTGATCGCGCAGTCGCTCAACCAGATCGATAAGGCCTACGGTCAGAACCATTCCATCCTCGACAACTGCCATGTCCGGGTCACGTTCGCCACCAACGACGAACGCACCGCCAAGCGCATCTCCGAGACCCTCGGGACCGCGACGGAGCTGCGTGCGCAGCGCAACTATGCCGGCCACCGGCTCGCCCCATGGCTGGGGCACCTGATGGTGTCGCGGCAGGAGACGGCACGGCCGCTGCTCACCCCTGGCGAAGTGATGCAGCTTCCGCCCGACGAGGCCGTGGTGATGGCGTCCAGCGTGGCACCGATCAAGGCGAAGAAGTTGCGCTACTTCGCCGACGCGAACTTCAAGCGGCGCTTACTGCCGCCGCCTGCGCTCGGGGCCGGTCGCTACGCCGATGCACCTCCTGCACGGCTCGACGACTGGAGCGGTCTGGCGATCCCAGCCACGCCAGCCGCAGCTGCTGCTGTGGCCCTGGCCGGCACCGACACCGGTACCGCCGATGACGGCGGCCCGCGCCGACAGCCCGAACTGTCCGAGGTCGCCGAGTACCTCCCCGAACAGGAGCCCCCGAGCAGCGACCTGGCGCTGCTCGATGACGACGACCTGCCGCTGCCGCTTCCCCGCCAGCTCGACCCGGCCATGCAGCGCACGGCCCGGTTGGCATCCCTCGACCCTGACGACGGAATCCAGCTATGAGCCAATACCGCCTCAATCTGTTCATATCGCCCGAGCACGCCAAGCGCCTGGACGAGCTGGCCGCCAAGAAAGGCGTGTCCAAGTCGTCCATCGTCGCGGCGGCACTGGCGTCCTGGCTGTCGCCGGACGGGGGCGATCAGCGCGAGGCCGCGATTGCCAAGCGGCTGGATCGGCTGTCGCGCCAGTTCGAGCGGCTGGAGCGCGACCAGAACATCGAGATCGAGACGCTGGCGCTGTTCATCCGCTACTTCCTGACCGTCAGCACACCGGTGCCTGAAGCGCATCAGGAAGCGGCCCGCGCCCAGGGCAAGGCCCGCTTCGAACAGTTCGTCGAACAACTCGGCCGCCACCTGATGCGCGGGCGCAGCCTGGTGCGCGATCTGGTGGAGGAACTGCAGCCAGACGGTGCGCGGATGGATGGGGCGGCTGCGCTGGCCGAAGCGCAGGAGCGTGCCCAGTGAGTTCCGTTCCGCAGTCGCCCGTCGCCATGTCGCTGGACCGCCGTATCCGCATGCTGCGCACGGCCATGGGGCCGGTGATCGCCGCCGCACTGGAAGACCCGGACGTGGTGGAAATCATGCTCAACCCCGACCGGTCGCTGTGGGTGGACCGCCTGTCGTCAGGGCGCGCACCGCTGGGCGTGGAGCTGTCTGAAGAAGACGGCGAACGCATCATCCGCCTGGTCGCCGCGCACGTCGGCGCGGAGGTCCATCGCGGCCAGCCGCTCTTGACCGCCGAACTGCCTGAGACCGGCGAACGCTTCGAAGGCATCCTGCCACCCGCTGCACCGGGGCCAGCCTTCGCCCTGCGCAAGCGGGCCGTGAACATCATCGGCCTGGATCGCTACGTGGCCGATGGCATCCTGTCCGCTCCACAAGCCGAGTTCCTGCGCCGCGCGGTGCGCGAGCGGCAGAACATCCTGATCGCCGGCGGCACCAGCACTGGCAAGACGACACTGGCGAACGCCTTGCTCGCCGAGATCGCCGCCACCGGCGACCGCGTGCTGGTGCTCGAAGACACCATCGAACTGCAATGCGCCGCGCGCGATCACGTGCCGCTGCGCACGCGCGCGGGCGTCGTGTCCATGACCGAGTTGGTGCGCGCCACGATGCGGCTGCGCCCCGACCGCGTGGTCGTTGGCGAGGTGCGTGGCGGCGAGGCGCTGGATCTCATCAAGGTCTGGGGCACCGGCCACCCCGGCGGCATCGCCACGATCCACGCCGGTTCCGCGCTGGGCGCGCTGCTGCGCCTGGAGCAGTTGGTTCTCGAAGTCGCGGTGAATCCGCCGCGCGCCCTGATCGCCGAAGCGGTAAACGTCGTCGTGTTCATCGTCGGCCGTGGCCGCAAGCGCCGCATCGAAACCATCGCCCGCGTCGCCGGCTTCGACGGCACGGGCTATCTCTTGGCGGACGCGCTGGAAACGCCGTTTCCAGAACTGCTGCCGCTGTCTTCCCCTGTTTCTTCCGTCGTTCCTTCCCTGTCCCCCAACCACTCTGGAGAACTGCCATGACGCACGCCCATGCTTTCCGCTTTTCCGTAAATCCGGCTTTCCACCTTGCACGCCTGCGGCGTCTGGCCGAGCCGGCGCATCACGGCCTGCTGTTGGCCGCCGTGATGTTGATGACAGCCGGCACCGCGAAGGCAGCCGGCTCCTCGATGCCCTGGGAAGGGCCGCTGCAATCCATCCTCGATTCCATCCAGGGGCCGGTGGCGCGGATCATCGCGGTGATCATCATCATTTCCACCGGTCTGGCGCTGGCCTTCGGCGACACGTCAGGGGGCTTTCGCAAGCTGATCCAGATCGTGTTCGGTCTGTCCATCGCGTTCGCCGCGTCCTCGTTCTTCCTGTCGTTCTTCAGCTTCTCTGGCGGGGCCGTCGTATGAGCACGGCCCATGACCTGCCGGGTTTCGAGATTCCGCTGCATCGCTCGCTCACCGAGCCGATCCTGCTGGGCGGTGCGCCACGCACCGTGGCGATCGCCAACGGCACGCTGGCCGCCGCCGTGGGCTTGGGGCTGCAACTGTGGATTCCGGGCCTGGTGCTCTGGATCGTCGGCCACTCGCTGGCGATGTGGGGCGCGAGCGTCGACCCGCAGTTCATGCAGGTGTTTGCCATCCACCTGAAGCACAAACCGCTGCTGGACGTGTGAGGACCATGCCATGCTGAACTTTGCCGAATATCGCCAGCGCCCGGCCTTGCTTGCCGACTGGCTGCCCTGGGCCGGGCTGGTCGCGCCGGGCGTAGTGCTCAACAAGGACGGCAGTTTCCAGCGCACGGCGCGCTTTCGCGGGCCTGATCTGGACAGCGCGACGCAGGGCGAGCTGATCGCCACCACGGCGCGGCTGAACAACGCGCTCCGCCGACTGGGCTCCGGCTGGGCACTGTTCATCGAAGCCGAACGCCGGCCCGCTGCGGACTATCCGCACTCGGATTTCCCGGAGCCGCTGTCCTGGCTGGTGGACGAGGAACGGCGCGCGACCTTCGAGGAATCGGGCAGCCACTTCGAGAGCCGCTACCACTTCACGCTCGCTTACCTGCCGCCGGAAGAATCCCGCGCCCGCGCGGCCAAGCTGCTTTACGAGAACACGCCCACACAAGGCGTGGACTGGCGCGAACGCCTGTCGGCCTTCGTTGCGGAAGCCGACCGCATCCATGACCTGCTCGACGGCGTGATGCCGGAGATTGCCTGGCTTGACGACAGCCAGACGCTGACCTACCTGCACACGACCGTCTCGACGCGGCGCTATTCGGTGGTGATGCCGGAAGTGCCGTTCCATCTCGATGCGTTGTTGGCCGATGCGCCGCTGATCGGCGGCTTGGCGCCCATGCTCGGCGACAAGCACCTGCGCGTCGTGACCGTGCGCGGTTTCCCGACTTCGACCTGGCCGGGGATTCTGGACGACCTCAACCGGCTGGGCTTCGCCTACCGCTGGAGCACGCGCTTCCTCTGTATGGACAAGGCCGAGGCCGAGAAGGAGCTGGGCCGCCTGCGCCGGCAATGGTTCGCCAAGCGCAAGAACGTCCTCGCGCTGCTGCGCGAAACCATCTTCCAGCAGGAAAGCCCGCTGGTCGATACCGATGCCAGCAACAAGGCCGGCGACGCCGATGCGGCTTTGCAGGAGCTGGGCAGCGATCAGGTCGCCTTCGGCTACGTCACGGCGACCGTCACCGTGTTCGATGCCGACGGCGATGTGGCCGACGAGAAACTGCGTATGGTGGAGCGCGTCATCCAGGGGCGTGGGTTCGTGACGATCCCCGAGACCTTGAACGCCGTGGAGGCCTGGCTGTCGTCGGTGCCGGGCAATGCCTACGCCAATGTGCGCCAGCCCATCGTCTCGACGCTGAACCTGGCGCACCTGATGCCGGTATCGGCCGTGTGGGCCGGGCCTGAGAAGAACGCTCACCTTGATGGACCACCGCTGATCGTCACGCGCACCGAGGGTGCGACGCCGTTCCGGCTGGTGACGCACATCGGCGACGTGGGGCATACGCTGGTGGCCGGCCCGACCGGCATGGGCAAGTCGGTGCTGCTGGCCACGCTGGCCATGCAGTTCCGCCGCTACCCCGGCTCGCGCATCTTCGCATTCGACATGGGGCGCTCGATGCGCGCCACCATCCTGGGCCTGGGTGGCGAGCACTACGAATTGGGCGCCGATGGAGCGATCGCTTTCCAGCCGCTCGCACGCATCGACCGCGAGGGCTATCGCACGTGGGCTGCCGAGTGGATCGAAGGTCGGTTTCGGCATGAGGGCGTGTCCATCGGCCCCGACGAGAAGGTGGCGATCTGGTCGGCACTGGGCAGCCTCGCTGGCGCACCTGTCGAGCAGCGCACGCTGACCGGGTTCTCTGTGCTGCTGCAATCCAACGCATTGCGCCAGGCGCTCGCACCCTACGTGCTCGGCGGCGCCCACGGCAAGCTGCTGGACGCTGACAGCGATCGGCTGGGTGCGGGCGACGTGCAGGGCTTCGAGATGGAGGAGCTGATGCACAGCAAGGCTGCGGTGCTGGCCGTGCTGGGCTATCTCTTCGCGCGCTTCGATGAGCGTTTCGACGGCGCACCGACGCTGCTGATCCTCGACGAAGCCTGGCTGTTCCTTGACGACCCAGTGTTCGCGGCGCGCATTCGCCAATGGCTCAAGACGCTACGCAAGAAGAACGTCGGCGTCATTTTTGCCACGCAGTCGCTGGCCGACATCAAGGACTCGACCATCGCGCCCGCGATCATCGAGAGCTGCGCCAGCCGCATCTTCCTGCCGAATCCGCAGGCAACCGAACCGCAGATTCGCACGATCTACGAGGGCTTCGGCCTCAATAGCCGGCAGATCGAGATCGTCGCCACGGCACAGCCCAAACGCGACTACTACTACCAATCGCGGCTCGGCAACCGCCTGTTCGATCTGGACCTCGGGCCGGTCACGCTCGCCTTTGCGGGCGCTTCGACGCCGCAAGACCAGCGCCTCATCGACGAGGTGTCCGCCTCCGTTCCACCCGCCGGCTTCGCTCCGGCCTGGCTGCGGCAGCGCGGCCTGGACTGGGCGGCCGACCTGTTTCACCACCACCCCGCGCAACACCATCCTGAAGGAGAACCATCATGACGTTCCGTGCTTCCCTCAAACCCCGCCTGATCGCGCTGGCCACCGCCAGCGCACTGGCCTTCGGTGCCGTACAACCTGCGTACGCGCTGTTCGGCGTCGGCGACATCGTGCTCGACCCGACCAACCTGATTCAGAACACCATGACAGCCGCGCGCACGCTGGAGCAGATCAACAACCAGATCAAGCAGCTTCAGAACGAAGCACAGTCTTTGATGAACGAGGCTCGCAACCTCACCAGCCTGCCGTTCAACGTGGTCAATCGCCTGCGGGCCAACTTGGACACGACGCGGCAACTGATCGCGCAGGCTCGGGGGCTAGCCTACGACATCCAGAACATGGACCAACAGTTCGCGCAACTGTACCCGGAGCAGTACGCCGCTACCGTGAGCGGCAACCGGATGTTTCAGGACGCGCATCAGCGCTGGCAGAACACGCTGCAGGGTTTGCAGACCGCCATGCGCATGCAGGCACAGGTGTCGCAGAACCTGAACCAGGATGAGGGCACGTTGGCCGATCTGGTCGACCAGAGTCAATCGGCCACAGGCGCCTTGCAGGCTATGCAGGCCACCAATCAGCTCCTGGCCCTGCAAGCCAAACAGTCCATTCAGACCCAGCAGCTCCAGCTTACGCAGGGTCGTGCGACCTCGCTGGAGCTGGCGCGGCAAGCGGCCGCCGTCGAACGCGGACGCGAGGTGACGCGCCGCTTCCTCGGCAGCGGCACGGCGTACACGCCGCAGTCCGTGAACTTCTACGGCAACTGACAGGTGCGGCCATGAACGACGTATCCGTCATCGACCGCTTCCTCAACGTCTTCTCCACGTACATCGATTCGGGGTTCGGTCTGTTGCACGGTGAAGTCGCGTTCCTGACCGCGACGCTGGTAGCCATCGACATGACCATGGCCGGACTCTACTGGGCACTGAGCCATGCCACCGGCCAGGGCGAAGATGTGATGGCCAAGCTCCTGCGCAAGGTGCTCTACGTCGGCGCCTTCGCCTACATCATCGGCAACTTCAACTGGCTGGCGAGCATCGTGTTCCGATCGTTCGCCGGCCTGGGCCTGACGGCTTCCGGTTCTACGTTGACCATGGCAACTTTCCTGCAGCCGGGGCGTCTGGCCAAGACCGGTATCGACGCTGCTGCACCCATCCTGCAACAGATCAGCGAGATGGCCGGGTTCCCGGAGGTGTTCATCAACATTGCGCCCATCGTGGTGATGTTCCTCGCCTGGCTGATCGTCGTCATCAGCTTCTTCGTGCTGGCGGTGCAGCTCTTCGTCACGCTGATCGAATTCAAGCTGACCACGCTCGCCGGCTTCGTGCTGGTGCCGTTCGCACTCTGGAACAAAACCGCCTTCCTCGCTGAAAAGGTGCTCGGCAACGTGGTGTCCTCGGGCATCAAGGTGCTGGTGCTGGCCGTGATCGTGGGCATCGGCACGGGCCTCTTTGCCGAGTTCCAGGTCACGCCCAGTGAACCCACTGTCGACCACGCACTGGTGGTGATGCTGGCTTCGCTCGCCATGCTGACACTCGGCATCTTCGGCCCTGGCATCGCTACCGGCCTCGTGTCCGGTGCGCCGCAGCTCGGCGCTGGCGCGATGGCAGGTGCAGCGGTGGGCGCAGCCGGGACCGCCGTCGCGGTCGGTGCCGCCGCGACCGGCGTGGGCAGTGCGGTGGCGGCCGGGGCACGCATGGCACCCGCCGCCGCCAAGATGGCCGCCAGCGGCGCGCGTGCTGCGGCCTCGACCGCCGGCAGTGCGCGGTCGGCGTTCCAGGCCGGCTCCGCCGCAGCCGGTGGCGGTGCGAAGGGGGCTATGGCTGGTTTGGGCAACGTCGCCAAGACCGGCGCGCAAGCGGTCGGGCAGAAGGCCGCTGCCGGGGCGCGCTCACTCAAGGAGCGCGCGGCAGCCGCCTTCCGCTCAGACGATGCGGGGGCCGCGCCAAGCGGCGGCGCTGCCGCACAAGGCCAGTCCGCCGCCCGCGAAGCACAGGCGGATACCGCCAATCAGGCGCAGCCCGCATGGGCCAAACGCCTGCACCGCCGACAGCAGATCAGCCATGCCGCCACGACCGCCGCCCACTCGCTGCGCGGAGGCGACGGCGGAGGCTCCAGCAGCGGCCCGAGCCTGCGCGATTCCGACGATTGAAGCGATTCACAAGGAGAACCAACCATGCGATTCAAACGACCGCAGGTGCGCTATGCCGACACGCCGCAGCCTGCCACCCCGTACCAGTCCGCTGCCCAGGTGTGGGACGAGCGCATCGGCTCGGCCCGCGTGCAGGCGACGAACTGGCGACTGATGGCCTTCGGCTGCCTGGCGCTCGCGCTGTTGATGGCGGGCGGGCTGGTCTGGCGCTCGGCGCAGTCCATCGTCACGCCCTACGTGGTGGAGGTGGACCAGGCTGGACAGGTCCGCACGGTCGGCGAAGCCGCCACGCCGTACCGGCCGAACGATGCGCAGATCGCCTACCACCTGGCGCAGTTCGTCACGCTGGTGCGCTCGCTGTCCATTGACCCCATCGTCGTGCGGCAGAACTGGCTCGGCGCCTACGACTACGCCACTGACCGCGGTGCCGGCGTGCTCAACGAGTACGCGCGCACCCATGACCCGTTCGTGCGCGTCGGCAAGGAATCGGCGACGGTGCAGATCACCAGCGTCGTGCGCGCCAGCGACACGTCGTTCAACGTGCGTTGGACCGAACAGCACTTCGTCAATGGCGCACTGGCAGGCACCGAGCGCTGGAACGCCGTGATTTCCACCGTACTGCAAACCCCGCGCACCGAGCAGCGGTTGCGCAAGAACCCATTGGGCATCTACGTCAACGGCCTGTCGTGGAGCCGCGAACTCGATGCCGCCGAAGGAGCCAAACCATGAATACAGTTTTCCGTAAAACCGCTTTGCCGGTGATCCTGATGGCCTCGGCCATGTTGTTTGCGGGCTGCGCAACGCAGGGCACGCCACCGCCGACCATTTCGCTCGATGAACCGGTGCAGGCCCAGCCGCTGCCCGAACTGCCCAAGCCGGTCGAAGTGGTGGAGGTGCCGAAGGTGCTGCCGATGCCGGCGCAGATGAAGCCGCTGCCGGAAAGCGGCGAGGTCAAAACGGTCCCCGAGCCTGCCGATGAAAAGCTCCGGGTCTCGCGCGCCAATGCCGAGGCGCGCATCGCTCCCACGCGCGAAGGCTACGTCAACGCCATCCAGGTCTGGCCTTTCACCGATGGCGCGCTGTACCAGGTCTATGCGGCGCCGGGACGAGTCACGGTGATTTCTCTGCAACCGGGCGAGGAGCTGGTGACGGTTGCCGCCGGCGACACCGTGCGCTGGATTGTCGGTGACACCTCCAGTGGCACCGGCGATGCGCTGCGCGTCAGCGTGCTGGTCAAGCCGATCCGCTCGGGCCTCAAAACCAATCTGGTCGTCACCACCAGTCGGCGCACTTATCTGATCGAGTTGACCTCGACCGAACGCGCCTGGATGGCTTCGGTGTCGTGGGAATACCCGAAAGATCGGATGCTTGCCCTGCAACGCCAGGCTCAGGCCGCGCAGGCGACGGCGCCGGTCGATACCGGCCTGTCACTGGAAAAGATCCGCTTCCGCTACGCCATCAGCGGCAGCACCCCGCCGTGGAAACCGCTGCGCGCCTTCGACGACGGCGAGAAGGTCTACATCCAGTTCCCGCCGGGCATTGCACAAGGCGAGCTGCCGCCGCTGTTCGTGATCGGCGCTCAGGGTGACGGGCAACTGGTGAACTACCGTTTCCGTTCGCCGTACTACATCGTGGATCGGCTGTTCGGCGCGGCAGAGTTGCGCCTGGGCGGCAAAGCAAGCGAAGGGGGCGACGTGGTGCGTATCGAGCGCACGGACGGGGTAGCAGGCGCTACGCGGGGGAATTGATCATGAGCCAGGATGACACCCCTGATCTTGACTCGCCGCAGGCGGACAAGATCGCTCCCGAGACAATGACGCTGCGAGCCCAACCGCGCCCGGTCACACGTCTGAACCGCCGCACACTGGCGGTGCTCGTCGGCAGCCTGTCCCTCGCCGTGCTCGGTGCGTTGATGTGGTCGCTGCAGCCGCATCGGCGCAGCGCCAGTGAACCGGCCGAGCTATACAACGTCGATCGCGTGGCCCGCTCCGAAGGGCTCGACCAGCTCCCGGCCGATTACTCGAAGCTGCCACCGCAGGTTCCCGTGCTGGGGCCGCCGCTGCCAGGCGATCTGGGGCCGGCCATCGTGAAGTCGCAACAGCCGGCGACACCGACCTACACGCCACCGGGCCGCGATTCTGTTGCGACTGGGCACGACGCGCAGCGCAAGGACGCGGAAGCAGCGGCGGGTGCATCGGTATTTTTCCGTTCCAGCAATCAGCGCGCTGCTTCTGCGCCGACGCAGGTGGCCACCGCCAATCCTGCGTCTGGTCTGTCGGGCTTCGATCCGATGGCTGCCGGACCGGCCTCGACGGCGGCGCAGCCGGCCGACCCGACCGCCGTGCAGAACCGGCAGGACCAGAAAGAGGCGTTCCTGAAAGCCGGAACTACGGAAACCCGCAATTCCGGGAATCTGAAAACGGCGACTTCGCCGTATCAGGTCATGGCCGGAACGGTGATCGCCGGTGCCCTGGTCACGGGTATCAAGTCTGATCTGCCCGGCGACGTGATCGCTACCGTGACGGAGCCGGTCTATGACACGGCCACCGGCAAATTCCTGCTGATTCCCCAAGGCTCGCGCATCCTTGGTCGCTACAACAGCCAGGTTAGCTACGGGCAAAGTCGGGTGCAGGTGGTGTGGAATCGGATCATCCTACCGGACACGTCCTCCCTGACGTTGGACAACCTGGCGGGTGCCGATCCTGCCGGCAACTCCGGCCTGGAGGATGGCGTCGATTGGCACTGGGACCGAATCTTTGCCGGCGCGGCGCTGACGACGCTGCTGGGCGTAGGTGCGGAGCTGGCCGCGCCGGAAAACCGCCAGAACGGTGATCGCGTCATCAACGCTGGGCGCAACAGCTTGCAGGACAGCGTGAACCAGGTCGGCCAAGAGATGACCCGACGCAACCTCAACATCCAGCCCACGTTGACCGAGCGGCCAGGCCTGCCGGTACGCATCATCGTCAATCGGGATCTGGTGCTGCGGCCCTATCAGCCACTGTTCTTCAACCGGGGGACTTCACGATGAGCACCACGCGCAAGCTAAGGCTGGGACCGTTGCCCAAGACCGAGAGCATCAAGCTGACCTTCACGTGCCCGACCAGCCTCAAGGCTGACCTCGATCGCTACGCTGCGCTTCATGCACAGACTTATGGCGAGACAGTCGATGCGGCGACGCTGATTCCGCACATGCTGGAGGCCTTCATGCATGGGGATCGGGGATTCAGGAAAGGGGGCCGTTCAAGTAGTCAAGCAACTGGCGCAGCCTCACGGTAAACTGTGCATACCAGTCACAAAGAGGAAGCATTGGAGCGAGAAGACCGATAGTTCAATCAGCCTGACGTATCAACAGATTCAGAAGACAGAGCGAACCGTCCGATTGCTGGGTGAGATTCCCACTAACAACAAGCACCGTACCCTTACCAACGCACAACAAACCAAGGAGGTAACTATGAAGAAAACAAACTTCAAACTTAATTTCGTGGCAAGTTGGGCTGTGGCACTGTCGGTCTTCGTTGGCGCTGGAGGTGCACAGTACATCTGTGCTCGATCCAATGCTTCTTCGAGTTGATGCCAAGGGGCCAAGGCCTATCCGATCCTGCCAAGAACGCGCAGCCTACGAGCTGCGCGTTCTTGTTTGGGGGGGTGGAAATTTGCAGAGGTGGTGATCGGCGAGCGAGATGTTACCGTGCGCAATCTATTCGCTGTAGCGCTCCTGGGTTTGCTACCGCGATGCTCCTATATGGCCCCCAGCCCACAAATCAGTAGTGGGCTGAAGTCACCGGAAAACCCCCTAACCTATTGCTGTTTATAGACTTTTAGCACGATGCCCGCCATCAAGAAATACTTGACAGCGGACATTTTTTATTGCCGGTCGGCCGGCTGCAGCAGCCGCACCTCGCGCTGCGGATAGGGAATGTCGATGCCTTCGCGGCGGAAGGCGTGCCAGACGGCGAGGTTGATGTCGGACTTGATCCCCTGCACGCCGACCTCGGGATCGTCGATCCAGAAGCCCAGTTCGAGGTCGATGCCCGAATCGGCAAAGCGGACCAGAAATGCCTTCGGCGGCGGTTCGGCCAGCACGCGCGGCTGCGCGCGCGCCGCCTCGACCAGCAGCGCCATGGCGCGCTCGACGTCGCAGCCGTAGCCGACCTGCACGGCAATGGCGTGGCGCACGCGGGAATGGGTGTAGGTCTGGTTCTGCACCACCGAGCCGACCAGCACCTCGTTCGGCACGATGGCTTCCACCCCGGAGGCGGCGCGCAGCACGGTGTAGCGCGTCGTGATGAGCGCCACTTCGCCGGTGTGATCGGCGACGGTGATGACGTTGCCGAGCTTGATCGAGCGATCGAGCAGGATGATGAAACCGGAGACGTAGCTGGCCGCGATCTTCTGCAGGCCGAAGCCGATGCCGACGCCGAGCGCGCCGCCGAACACCGACAGCGCGGTGAGATCGATGCCGACCAGCGGCAGGCTGATCAGCACCGCCAGCAGGACCAGCGCCGCGCGCGCCAGGCGCGCGAACACCAGCTTCAGGTTGCCGTCGAGGCCGGCGGCGCCCATCAGGCGCTGCTCGGCCAGACCGCCCAGCCATAACGCCGCCAGCAGCGTGACGAGCACGGTGACCGTGCCTTGCAGGATCAGCCACAGCGAGAGCTTCTGCTTGCCGACCGCGAAACGGATGGCCTCGAGCGACTCGACAATCTCCGGCGTCAGGCCGGTGAGATACAGCGCGACGACGCCCCACACCGCCAGCGCCAGCACGCGCTCGAAGGCGGCCAGCCAGGCGGCGCGCGGGAAGCCGTAGCGCAGCGCGAACATCATGGCGCGGATGGCGGCGAAGGAGCCGATCAGCGGCACCGCCAGGCGCAGCAGGTTCACCGACTGCCACTGCTGCAGCAGCGGCCGCGCGATCAGGATGAAGACCAGGGCGGCGAGCGGAAAGGCCAGCCGCTTCAGGCCGCGCCGCCCGAATTTCGCCTCCTGCGCCTCGCCCGCCGTGCGGCGGACCGCGCGCGCCACCAGCCAGGCCAGGCCAAGGCAAAGTGCCAGCACCGCCACCTGCCAGAGCACGGCCGGCTGCTGCAGGTCCAGCCAGAGATCGTTCAACAGACCGCCGAATTGGGTCTTCTGCATGTCAGTCGCCCGGTTTCAGGTTGGCTTCGTAGGGCACCGCCTCGGCGCGGTGGCGCTTCCAGTTGTCGAGATAGGCGCGCAGCACGGCCGGATTGCCGCGCAGGATCAGCACGTTCTCGGCGTTTCGCGTACGCGCCGACCAGGTGAAATTGTAGGAACCGGTGACGACCGTTCCGTCCGCTTCCATGGCGTCGACAAGGATGATTTTATTATGCGCGGCAGCATAGCGCACCTCCAGCGCGACGGGAATGCCGGCCGCGGCGAGCAGCGGTATCTGGCTGTTCTCGGCCCGCGCCGTCTGCTCGCCGTCGGCCAGCACCTCGACCTGCACGCCGCGCGCCTGCGTCGCGATCAGCGCCGCGGCGAGTCCGCGGCTGGTGAGCAGGAAGGCCTGCACATGCACGCTGCGGCGCGCCCCGCGCAGCACGCGCAGGATGGCCGCCTCGACGTCGTCCTCCGGCGCGAACAGCACCTCCACCGTGCCCTGTGCCGCCAGGGCCGTGGCCGGACGCGGGTCGAAGGCCCGCGCCGGCGCCGCGAGAAAAGTCAGTCCCGCCAGCACGGCGAGCAGGCCGAGGAGCCGCTTCATCGGCGCAGCGTCCGCAGCGCCGCCACCAGCTGGTCGACGTCCTCGCGGTCGTTGTAGAGCGCGAAGGAGGCGCGCGCCGTGCCCTCGATGCCGAAGCGGCGCATCGCCGGCAGGGCGCAGTGGTGGCCGCTCCTCACCGCCACGCCGTGGCGGTCGAGCGCGCTGCCCACCTCCCCCGCCGTGAAGCCGTCGACCACGAAGGACAGGATGGCGCCCTTCTCGCGCGCGGTGCCGATGACGCGCAGGCCGCCGATCTCGGCCACCCGCGCCGTGGCGTAGTCGAGCAGCGCCCGCTCGTGCGCGCCGATGGCCGCCAGGCCGATGCGCTCGAGGTAATCGAGCGCGGCGGCCAGCCCGACCGCGCCCTCGACGTTCGGCGTGCCGGCCTCGTACTTGCGCGGCGGAAGATCGTACTCGGTGCGCGCGAAGGTGACGTCGCGGATCATGTGGCCGCCGCCCTGGTACGGCGGCAGCTTCGCCAGCCACTCCGCTTTTCCGTAGAGCACGCCGATGCCCATCGGCGCATACAGCTTGTGGCCGGAGAAGGCGTAGAAATCGCAGCCGAGCGCCTGCACGTCCACCGCCGCATGGGCGATGGCCTGGGCGCCGTCGGCCAGCACCGGCACGCCGGCGGCGTGCGCCCGCTCGACGATGCGACGCAGCGGCGTCACCGTGCCCAGCGCATTGGAGACGTGCGTCACGGCCACCAGCCGGGTGCGCGGACCGATCAGCCTCTCGAATTCGTCGAAGCGGAATTCGCCGTCGTCGTCGATCGGCACGACGCGGAGCTGCGCGCCGGCCTGCTCGCAGGCGATCTGCCAGGGCACGATGTTCGAGTGGTGCTCCATGGCCGAGAGGAGGATCTCGTCGCCGGCGCGCAGGAAGGCGCGGCCGAAGGTGGCGGCGACCAGGTTGATGGCCTCGGTGGTGCCGCGCACGAAGACGATCTCGTCGGCCCGGGCGGCATTCACGAAGCGCCGCACCCGCTCCCGCGCCGCCTCGTAGAGCTCGGTGGCGCGGTCGCTGAGGAAATGCACGCCGCGGTGGGTGTTGGCGTTGTCTTCCAGGTAGTAGCGGCGCAGCGCCTCGATGACTTCCAGCGGCTTCTGTGTCGTCGCCGCGCTGTCGAGGTAGGCCAGGCGCTGCCCGCGCACCGGGCGGGCGAGCAGCGGGAAGTCGTTGCGCAGGCGCTGAAAGTCAGCCCCCATCATGCGGCGCGGACAGGACGGACGACGATCACCTGTGCATCGCGCGCGTGGTCGACCAGGATGGCGCGCACGCGCTCCTGCCAGAGGCGGCCGAACTCGCGCTGCACCTCGTCCGTGGCGCGGCCGGTGATGCAGGCGGCCATCAACTCGCCGACGTGGGGGGCACTGGGAACGTGTTCCAGGTGCGCGGTGACGTCCACCGCGACGCCCGTGTCCTTGCGCGTGAAGCGGATCTCCTCGCCGACGGCGGCATTGAAGAACAGCAGGTTGCGCCGGTCGAAGCGCCCGGCCAGGCCCTTGAAGCCGGTGTCGTGCGTGGCGCCGGTCACCAGCGTGACGATGTTGGCGATGACGCCGGTCACGCCGCTGGTGGAATCGTGGCGGAAATCGACGCGGATGCCGCCGCGCTCGGCCAGGTCCTGCGGGTACAGCGCCTCCAGCGCCCGCAGCGTCATCAGCCAGGCCGAGGCCACCGTCGGGCAGGAATGCCCCGCCGCCTTGACGGCATCGACATAGCGGTATTCGAGGATGCCGCCCTCCGCCGCGCCGAGGAACTTGGCGAGCGGGTCGTACATCGTGA